>JAABUQ010000068.1_pt1 | contig 187743 bp, 181 predicted proteins | sample 5560001 | NCBI WGS metagenome assembly JAABUQ01 (sample SAMN10711888, study PRJNA513371) | rock metagenome | isolation source: Antarctica rocks | place: Antarctica: Victoria Land, Finger Mt nord | collected 2015-12-18
CCTTCACAGTTCCTAAAGAAAGGAAAGACGATGATTGAGCAGAATACACAGCAAGCGACCAATGTGGAGTCCGAAGTAAGTCAATTGTATGACGATATGCACACTCAATCCCTCACGCCATTGTGGAAGATTGAAGAATCGCTTATGGCGGTACAACCTCAGCCAAAGACTATACCCTGGCTGTGGAAATGGGATACGTTGTACGAGATCGCCCAGCGTTCGGGCAAGCTGGTGCCCATTGAGCGTGGAGGCGACCGACGGGCGATAGCGCTCTCTAATCCAGGCTTGAACGGGCAGCCCTTTGCTACGCAGACGTTGTGGACAGCCGTGCAGTGGCTCAACGGTCATGAGGTAGCTCCGGCCCACCGTCATACGTCACAGGCCATACGCTTTATTATCAATGGCAGCGGCTCATGGAGCACGGTCGAGGGGGATCGCGTCTTCCTAGAGCGTGGAGATTTTGTACTGACGGCTCCCTGGCTCTGGCACGATCATGGCAGTAAATCAGATGAGTCAGCCGTTTGGATGGACGGACTGGATATTCCCCTGAATAACTATCTGGATGCCAGCTTTTTTGAGCCTTATCCTCACGCGGTGCAGGAAGTGACCGAGGTGCTCAACGGCACCGTCCTCAAATACGGCGTTGGGCAGTTACGACCTGCCTGGGAGAAGCGATCAACGGACCATCCACCAATGCATACTTATAAATGGGCTGACACTGAACGGGCACTCAACAACCTTGCGCAGGTGGATGCCAGCCCGTTCGACGATGTCGTGCTTGAGTATATTAATCCACACACGGGCGGCTCAGTTTTTCCATCCTTCTCCTGCTGGATACAAATGCTGCGACCAGGTGTACAGACACAGGCTCATCGGCATACGGGTAGCACTGTCTACCACGTCTTCGAGGGAAATGGAGAGAGCATTATTAATGGTGTTCGCTTTGCATGGCAGCAGGGTGATTTCTTCGTCGTTCCCAGTTGGACCTGGCATGAACACCATAACCTCGTACAGGATAAACGGGCTATCCTCTTCTCCATGCACGACACGCCATTGCTGACGGCACTCCAAAAGTATCGAGAGCAGACTTTCACCGAGAATCAAGGCCATCAAGAGGTGACAGGTACCTTTCAGTGGAAGGCTCAGCAGTAAACAGGGATTGAATGGTGTGTAGGGGCCTCATTCATTATGCCCTCGTCCAGCGTGTAGAGCGAGACGAGGGCGTAATAAATTAAGGCCCCTACACGTGGTGCGTATCCAACTTCATTTGTAAATGACCATAATTAGGTCCCTACGGGTGGTGTGTATCCAGGTGTAAAGGAGAAGATAGCAGATGAATAATGCTGAACCGCAATCGGTGCATAGTGAGGTTGTGGTCGTTGGGGCTGGACCAGTTGGGCTGGTTTCTGCCCTCGCCTTGTGCTCTCGCGGGCGATCAGTAACGTTGCTTGAAGCAGGGCCGGAGGACCGACTCCGACCAGGGAGCCGTGCCATCTTCATACATCGAGACTCGCTCAAGTTGATCGAGCAGATACGACCGGGCCTTGGGCGGGAGATTGCTACTCACGGACTGGTCTGGCCGACTCGACGCACTCTCTGGCACGGACGGAACGTCTTCGTCCGTAATTACCCGCCCCCGGTCCCGAACGCTCTACCGCCATTCACGAGCCTGCCCCAGGTGGAGATCGAGCGTTATCTCCTCAGTGCTTGTAAGGAAATGGATGTCGAGTTCGTCTGGAATGCCTCGGTGATTGGCGTCGAGACGACACCCAGTGGTGTAAAGGTGGTGACCGAGTCTGGTCACACCTGGACGGCTGATTATCTGATCGGGGCAGACGGTGCTCGTTCGTCTGTACGGCGTGCCCTTGGGATACCGATGGAAGGGAGCCGCTCCGCGAACTCGTACATTGTTGTGGACGTAGCGGAAGACGCGGATGATCCGTTGGACAGCGAGCGCATCTTTCACTATGGACATCCTGGGGTCGGTGGGCGCAATGTGCTTTGTGTTCCGTTCGTTGGAGGGTGGCGCATTGATTTGCAGTGTCGTGACGATGACGACCCGGAAGCGTTCAGCGGTATGGAGGGCGTGCGCGGATGGTTGCCCAAGGTGATGCCGCCCAAGTATGCTGAGCGGGTTACGTGGGTATCGACCTATCAATTTCTGCAGGTGGTTGCCCGAGACTTCACTGATTCGCACCATCGCGCCTTACTGGTTGGAGAGGCGGCACATCTTTTTGCTCCATTCGGGGCGCGTGGAATGAACTCAGGAGTTGCGGATGCTGTAGCTGCTGCTGCCGCCGTAGATACCGCTTTGAAGGCAACCAACCAATCTGAGGCATGGCAGGCCGTGGAGGAGTTTTCGCAGGCACGTCGCGCGGCGGCAGAATACAACCGCGCGGCGGCTGGGCAAGCACTCGCGCACGTCCAAACACGGAATCCAGTGGCGCTAGCAAAACGTCGGATCGCGGCTCTGATCGCTCCCTACTGGAAGCGTGCAGGGGCCTGGCTCGACTCAGGGCCGTATGGGCCGCATACGGGTCCCGTTGGTCAGACCTCGGGCAAGTATTAGATTTTGTAGAGAGGTGCAATTATGTACCTTTATTGAGGAATCAGGGTACGAAGGAGGAGTGATCTATGTCTCTGACAAATTCCGTTTCTGCTCTCTCTCGCGCGGAACAATTTAATGCTGCGACAGCCTTTCTGGATCGCAATCTGGCAGAGGGACGGGACGCGAAAACCGCGATCTATCACGAGGGAAGAGCCTATACTTACGGGGAAATAGCAGAACTTGCTAATCGTGTCGGCAATGGCTTGCTTGATCTCGGAGTCGAGATTGAACAACGAGTCGCGCTCCTCTTGCTCGACTCGCCGCAGTTCGCGGCAGCGTTTTTTGGTTCGATCAAGATCGGTGCCGTTCCTGTTCTCCTTAATACGATGCTGCGTCCCGACGACTACGTGTACCTGCTCAACGACTGTAGGGCGAAAGTACTCGTCGTTCATGCAGCGCTCTGGAAGCCACTTCAACAAGTTTTGCCACGACTGCTCTATATTCGTCACGTAGTCATTGTTGGACTTGAGCAGATGTACTGGCCTGATGCATTGCGCCACCTCCACAATTTCGAGCGCTGGACAGGTAACTCCTCTTCCCGTCTAACGGTTGCCCGAACGAGCAAGGATGATAGTGCCTTCTGGCTCTACAGTTCTGGAAGTACGGGTGTTCCCAAAGGCTGTGTCCATCTACAGCATGACATGACGTACTGTACCGAGTCTTTTGCCAAACGCATTCTCAGTATCCGCGAAGACGACATCACGTTTTCCGCCTCGAAGCTCTTTTTTGCCTTTGGGCTGGGTAATAACCTGTATTATCCCTTTTCTGTAGGAGCCAGCGCGCTGTATTACCCCGGGCGTCCGCTTGCAGAAGACCTCTTCAGGCTTGTCGAGCAGTTCCGCCCCACACTCTTCTTTGGTGCGCCTACGCTCTATGCCAGTATGCTTGCGCTGCCCGAGGCGGAAAAACGCTTTGATTTCTCCTCGGTCCGACTGTGCATCTCGGCTGGCGAGGGCTTGCCTGCCGATATCCTACATCAGTTCGAGCAAAAGTTTCGCGTTGTCATCCTCGATGGCATCGGCTGTACGGAGATGTTGCAGACGTTCATTAGCAACCGCGTTGGTGATGTTCGACCCGGAAGCTCGGGAAAACTCGTTCCTGGCTACGAAGCCCGCATTGTGGATGAACGGGGGCAGGATGTTCCTGCTGGTGAGATGGGGAGTTTGCTCGTACACGGAGACAGCGCGGCTGCCTGCTATTGGAATCAACATGACAAGACTAAAGCCGTGTTTCAGGGATACTGGGTCGCGACAGGGGACAAGTATTACCAGGACTCAGAGGGCTACTTCTGGTACTGCGGTCGGGCCGATGATATGCTCAAGGTGAGCGGGCAGTGGGTCTCGCCCTTTGAGGTCGAGGCGGCTCTGGTGGCTCACCCCGCTGTGCTTGAGGTGGCTGTCGTAGGTGCTACCGATCAGCACATGTTGGTCAAGCCTAAAGCGTACGTTGTGCTTCAGAACGGCTATGAACCGTCTGAAGCCCTGGCCGAAGAGTTAAAGGTGTTTGTGAAAGGTAGTTTGGTCTCCTACAAGTATCCTCGGTGGATTGAGTTCCTGCCTGAACTTCCTAAGACAGCAACGGGAAAAATTCGGCGCTTTATTCTCAGGAACGAAGGCATGGGAGAGACCCCCCCTTGAACTTGACATGCATGCAGAGCTTAGCTTGCTCCGTCTGGCCTATCTGTGAACCAGTTCCACGCCTCGCGTACAATTGGGATTGGAACTGTGTGGGGACCGTCGAACTCGCGGTAGAGGACATCGTAGCCTTCGCGCTTCAACTGTGGCACTAATCGCCGACTGCATTTCTCGATGGGGAGAACCGCATCGCGTGTGCCATGCGAGACAAAGATATGGGGTGAGCCCTCGCGCCGTGCTGGTGCCATGAACCCTGGCGAGAACGCGATGATGTGGGTGAACAGGTCGCCATTGGTGAGGCCAAGAGAGAGAGCGTAGGAGGCACCATCGGAAAAGCCGCCGATGGCAAGGTGTGTCGGGTCCACCGCATAGCGGCTGAATATCTGCTCTAACGCCCGATCAATAAAGGTAACATCTGGCCCATACCCGCCCATAATGATATCCCATGTCTGTCGGCGTGAGTCCGGCGCGAGCAGCAGGAGTCCGGTCATATTCGCTACGAGTTGGAGCGGGGCGAGGCTAGAACGGGCATCGCCGCCCGCTCCGTGCAGCGTCAGTACGAGTGGAGCGGGGCGGTCGGCTCTATAGCTAGCAGGCACGTAGAGGAGGCCATCGCGGGGGCCATCCAAATCTAGCTGGTGTAGTCCAGTTGGTGCAGCTTCCATGCCGGGTTGAACTGGTTGCGCCGTTAAGCGTCCCTGCTTTGCCGCCTGACCGCTGTGTGGCTGTGGTCTATTTTGGGCCATCGTCGAATCCTTTCCGTTTATGATGAAAGCGTCTCAAATCAAAGGGATAAGACAAGAGAAGAGATTTGAGACATTTTTGCTTTGGGTCAACAATCTGTTATGGAATAGAGCATAGGACTATCTAGTTTTCTGATGTAGGGGTCTCATTCATGACACCCACGTTTGGTGATAATCCCACGATGGTTCTGTGGTGACGTGGGTGTCATGGATGAGACCCCTACAGAGCAGTTTGTATTATTTTCATTGGTTATAGTGCGGCAAGGGGATGGTCGTTATGGGCGCGTGCCGTGTGCTGGGCGACCTAGTTGGGTCGGAAGCAGCGCGTAGGCGTCATGCACCCATTCGCAGAGCAGGGGACGTGTGTCTCTGGGGTCGATAATCTCCTCGATGCCGAAGTGTTCGGCAAAGGTCAACGAGTCGAATCATCGCCTCGGCCCCTTCGACGGTAAGGCCACCGCCACCAGTGCCATCGACCAGCCGCACTATCGGAATCTGTAGGCTGTTGGCGAGTTGCTCGGAGTAGACCTGCTTGCCCATCACCGCGGCATCGGCTGCGCCACCGCGAACGGTGAAGTCATCTCTGCCCACGACTACCTTGCGTCCGTCGATACGTCCTGTACCGAACACAAAGTTAGCTGGACGAAATTCGGTCAGTTGTCCTTCGTTGTATTCTGCTGTTCCCGCGAGTGCGCCGATTTCGTGGAATGTTCCTGTGTCGAACAATGCCTCGATCCGCTCACGAACCGTTAAGCGGCCCTGCGCATGGTGTTTGGCGACCTTTTCTTTTCCACCCATATGATGAGCCAGGCGCTCTCGCTGATGAAGCTCGTCGATCTCCGGCTGCCAATTCATGTCAACTTCCCTTTATGCGTAGTCCCAGCCTATTGTACGCAACATCTGTTGCAAAGATTGGGACGCGTGACGAAATAAATCTGGTCCGCTGAAGCCCTGAAATTGCCCAGAGGCTGCAAGGTGTGGTTCGAGCGAAAAGAAGCCATCGTAACTATCCTTACGCAGGCGTTGCAACAATTCGGGCCAACGAGCCTCGCCTTCTCCTGCCGCTACAACACTTTCATCGGTCTGCGCATCTTTCACATGCACGTATTGCAGCCAGGGGTGTATCGCTTCGTAGGCATCAGGATATGGGATTTGCCTACATTGGATGAAGTTCGCGGGATCGAAAGCGGCCTGAAAGTGTGTGTCATTGATATTTTTGAGCAGATCGACACAGCGAGCAATGGTGTCGCCATAAATATCTTTCTCGTTCTCGTGAAGTAATGTGATATTAGCGGCTTGTGCTCGTGCAGTTAGTTCGTGGAGCCGTCGTAGTACCTCGTCTCTCCACTCTGACGGATCGACAAACTCTCCACTTTCGGCGTCGGCCTCGGTGAGTAGAGGAGGATAGAAGGAAAAGATACGAATGTAAGGTGTTTGAAAGATGTGTGCTACTATGATGGCACGCTCAAAACGTCGCACATGTTCATCGAACGAACTGTTGATTGGTACCTTGCCAATTGGTGAGGCAATCGACGATACGCCGATCTTGTGGGTGTCCAGGGTCTGCTTGATTTCTGTTACCTGCTGATCGGTGAGGTCGAGCACATTTGTACCCCAAACGCCGCGCAGGTCAAGAAAGTGGATATTTTCGCTCTGTAGCACCGCGATTTGTTCGTCCAGGTCGGCTGAAATCTCGTCAGCGAAGGCGGAGAGGCGAATCATGAAAGTGTGACCTCCTTATGAGTACGGGCCGATTCGTAGATGCCCAGGATAATCTCGACAGGTCGGCGTCCGGCGTACCCATCGACGCGTGGCGTGCCATTTTCACGAATAGCACGGATCATCTCTGCGAACTGCAAGGTATGACTATTGGCTGAGAGTGCAGCAGGATTCTGTGCCGCTGAACCTTCTTTATCCTTCTGCTCGCTCATCTTTAGATTGGCTCCATAATCGCTAGCCTGCTCTTTTTCATCGCGTGCAAGATGGAGATAGCTTAGCTGGTCGTTCTCGATTACCGCGGACCCTTGATTCCCAAATATTTCGACGCGGGTGGTAACGCCTGGATAGGCACCTGTTGTGGCAGCGATAGTGCCAAGTGCTCCATTAGCAAAGCGTAAGACCGCGACCCCTACGTCTTCTGTCTCCATGCGATGAGCCAGCGTGTCCGTGTAGGCATAGATGCTCTTGACAGGACCCATTAGCCATTGAAGAAGGTCAATTGAGTGAATGGATTGGTTCATCAGAACACCACCGCCGTCGAGTTGCCACGTGCCGCGCCAAGCTCCACTATCATAGTACGCCTGTGAGCGCCACCAGGGTACAAGGGCATTGCCGAGGACGAGCCGCCCAAACGCCTGCTCCTCGACCAGGTCGTGTATTTGACGCGTCGCGGCATCGAAGCGGTGCTGGCTAATCACCGCGAGCTTCACTCCAGCCTCCTGTTGTACACAGAGCATCTCTTCAATCGCGGCCCGGCTAACCTCCATCGGCTTCTCCACGACCACGTGCCGCCCTGAGCGCATCACCTGACATGCGTGCCTGCCGTGGTCGCCGCTGGGAGTACACACAGTGACAACATCAAGGTGTTCATTATTTAGCATTTCTTGAATGTCTATATAGGGCTTGACTGCATATTTGTCTGCCAGTTTCTGTGCTTTTCCAGGAACGAGATCGGCTACAGCGACGAGTTGTGCGTCAGAGAGGCTCGTGATAGCTTCGGCGTGCGTGGGGCCGATTACTCCACATCCGATGATTCCGAAGCGTAGTTTGTCTGCCATACGGTAGCTCCTGATCTATATTTGCTCGAAAGACTGTTGGGCTTGCTTTTGTTGTTATCTTTGTAACATAGACCAAAGATGTCTCCTACTGCAAGACTTGGGTATTTCTTGTAAGCATGTTACAATATACTCAACGCTTGTTTAAGATGAAGAAAGAAGCTGAGAGAGAAACTATGAAGACACTACGCTGGACCTCGCATGACTTGGAGTTACTCCCAGACGACGGCAAGCGATACGAAATTGTTGATGGAGAATTGTACGTGTCCAAACAACCACATCTGTATCACCAAATCGTTTGTGGCAACGTGTTCAATTTACTAAAAGTTTGGAGCGATCAAACACAAACGGGCATGCCAATCTTTACACCGGGGGTAATTTTTGCTGACGACGATGACGTAGTGCCAGATGTGGTTTGGATTAGCTATGAGCGGTTAGCTACCTCTTTTCAAGAAGACGGGAAACTGCATAGCTCCCCTGAACTTGTGGTTGAAGTCCTCTCGCCAGGTTCAACAAACGAACGGCGAGATCGTGAAGTCAAGCTTAAATTGTATTCACGCCGCAATGCTAAGGAATACTGGGTTGTTAACTGGCAAGAGCGTAGTCTTGAAGTCTATCGGCGTGAGAATGCCGCGCTGACGCTTGACAAGACACTCGATGAGGCGGATGTACTCCAATCACCACTCCTTCCAGGATTTAGTTGTAAAGTAAGCCAGCTTTTTAGCAGTTTTTTAAGATAGCCCCTGTTTATCTGTATGAAAAACCAGCCAATAGAGCACGATTATGGGCAGTAAGAAGAACTGCGCTGCCCGGAGAGATATCGCGGGTCCAACTCTGTCGGCAAATAGTCCAAAGATCGCAAAGCAGATACTGCCAATAAATGAATGTGTGACCTGCGCGAAGTAAATAATGGCGATACCGTAATAGAGATTAAAAGAGTACGAAAAGTTAAACCAGGACAGTAGCTTAATATTTCTAGCAAGCTGCATTGTATGTTGCTTTCCGCTCTCGGCTTGATTCCTATGTGCTGTTAAGATAATTCTCTCTGCACATTTTCAAGGAAGCTGTTTAGTGGCTCAATTACCTCATTTATAACCCCATTAACGATAAGCAGAAAGCAGGGGCGTTCTTGTTCGATCATCGCTTGCCATGTGCTTACGGCCTGGGCACACAAGAAGGTGTCGGTATAGGTGCCGAGAATGCTTTTTTCGTGATCGTGCATGAGTAGACGCAGGCTCACAAGATGGGGTGAACCATCCATCTCACTCTGTTCTGTTGAATGATACGCTGCGGGAGCCTGACGAAGCTTGATAGGAACTCCTAGAAACTCATTCCCGATTTTGTGCATGTGAGCGTTGATGACTGATAACAGGCTTGTTGATGGATTGCCGTTGATAGTGAAGTCAAGGAAGCTCAAGCGAACGCGTTTATCAGGTGCTGATACTGCCTGTTGGAGGGCTTTGGCGAACACCGAGGCTGGAGAGCCTTGTGTCTCCACTTTTTGAGGTGCAAGCAGTGTCAATGAACCATCTGTTACGGTTGCTTCCCAATTTGAGATGACTTCTAACGGGTCTTGCTGGGTTCGTAAGGCTCTTGCGCGAGTTTTGTAGTTTTCGACTGCGGGCTGGCCCGCGAACATGATAGTGTGCAAGTATCCATAGAGAGCCATACTCAGTTGCCATCCCAGGAAACTGGTTGCTACTGCTGCGAGTCGATTCTGCGGTTCTTTACTTGCGAGATAAGGCTGGTAGAGATGAAATATGTTATTTTCCTCAGATTGTGCGAGGTCGGTTATGACATGCACAGGTAGTGTCCCATTCATGCTATAACTTGGAGCTTGATCGTTCAACATCTGCTCATCGAAGACGACTACGCCTTTGCCGCCTTTACCCAGGCTTTCCTCCATCAGTTGCTCTATCCATTGCACTATCGCCTGCCATCCTTGTGGCATTTTTAGGAACAAGCGACATGCACCATCTGAACTGGCGTTACTAAGTGCAGCGGCCAGTCGTACGAAGGCTGAGTTCGCGGGATGTTCGGTTGTAATAGCGAGATTGTGCTGTTGCCAGGCTTGATGGAGTACACGTCGTAGCAAACCTGACTCATTGGATAGGCGTGTGAGATAAAGGGCGGCAGGAAGCAGAAATACACGCGTTGTTGGGGCACTCATTCGACCGCCAATATCCGTCCCGCCATCTAGTTGAAGGGGACGACTGGGCACCTGGTGTTCATGGGCGAAGGCATCGAGATAGGAGCCGGGGAGGGTCATGACGAGGAGATGTTCGGGAGGTTGCAATTGTGCCTGTGCTAAAAGTTCGGTAAACCACGTAAGATGTGTGATAGGTTCTTCCGATGTCATGCCCATTGATACGCCAATCATCATTACGTTATTTAATAACGCTTGTAGTAACGACGAGTCAGGTGGTACTTCCGATTGAGGTAGGGTCAAGTGCTTTATATCAGCGAGCCTACGTACAATGTCATTGAGGGCTGCCGGGTCGGTGCTGTCCAGAGGATAGATAGTGATGAAGTTGTCATCCTGTCCTCCGCAAAAACCTAGTTCGGCTAAGACGCGCACGGAAATGATCGAGCCGCCCATACCTGCCCAGATGATGTGTCGGATGCCATGCTCCCATATTCCTCGCGCTTCAGCCTCCACCTCTTCCAGTTTTGTAGAGTCATCGAGCAGTCGCGCCGCACCCTCTACCCAGTCAAGCTTGAGAGCACCGTCTTCGCTGCCCAGTCGTGCCATGAGTCCTTCACGTCGCCGTAGCTGACCTACGGCGTCCTCTGAAATTAAGCGTTGGAGTGCTGCGGTTCTATGACCAGGCATCTCAAAGACCTCTTTTGCGGTGTTTCGATATGGCTGTTGGGATCGTATGTACCTGTTCCTTTGACGTGGGTGCTGTGGGCCAGGATACTGCCAGGGATATCTTTGAAGCGGTCCCATTGCTTCACAAAGTAATCGCGCACATGGTAGCCTACCTGGTCGATCAGCTTGCCATCTAGTGGCAAGTGGTCAAACGCTTGTGCCACGACTTGTTGTACAGCTTCGTTCGTTCCTGTCACGGTTGTTGAGCCTTTTCCTGGCATATGCATAGCTCCTGATTTCTATTTTAGTTAACGCGATGTGCAAGTTTTCTGCTTGAGCATAAATCTAGCGAGTTTTTGATAAGATTTCGCGTTCATCAAGGCTACTTTGAGCGTGATTTCAAAAAAACTTGCACATCGCGTTAGTTACATTCTTTCGATCTGTATGGGTCTAATTTATCACATTCACCAATATCGGGTGTTTGCTGATACAGGGCGTAATGAATTATGGACCCTACAGAATTCTGCATTGTGACATTATTTTGTGATAACGGATAATTAGGTTCCTACGGATCTGGTTAGACTCCGCTAAAGGATGAGAAACCGCCATCTACGGGTACGACGATAGCGGTAACGAATGCGGATACTGGACTGACTAACCAGAGCAGCGTTCCTATCAGGTCCTCCGGTGCGTCCAGGCGATTCATCGGCGTATGATTCAGGATAGTCGGTCCACGTGGGGTAAGTTCTCCACTTTGAGCGTCGGTGAACAGGAAGCGGTTCTGCTCTGTAAGGAAAAAGCCAGGGGCAAGGGCATTTACGCGAATGCGAGGACTGTATTCTTGTTATCTTTTTGTTGTGTCATATGCTTCACCTTTGTCGTTGACCCTGATGAAGGGTTCCTCAACATCAAGAGATGTTAAGAGATTGTAGAGATGCGGTCTTCTAAATGCGTTGCCCCATGTCTCACGTTGTCGCCACTCTCGTATCTTGTCCATGTCGAAGTTTGCAAGATAGACTCCTTCACTTTCGCCTGCTTCGATGATAAGAGTATTTCGTGATCCGTTGCTATCGAAAGCGATTGGATCGAATGCCACGGAATGCCCGTTCTCCTGTGGCGCAGCATAATTCGTCATGGCGACGCCGAGCATGTTTTCATAGGCTCGTGCTCTAAATTGACCAATGCGGTTAGCTTCCAGTTCACAGGAATTAGGTGTCAGTATAAGTTCCGCTCCTTTTAGCATCAATATTCTGGCACTTTCGGGAAACTCGCGGTCGAAACAGATCATTGTGCCGATGTTTACGTCTCCCTTATCTGTATCCAGGGTACATACATAGAAATCTTCGCCAGGGGTACACGCACCTTCCATTGTGCTAAAGTCACATGTGTGAATCTTTGCATATGTCATGACGATTTCCCCGTGCCGGTCAATTAGAGAGACAGTATTGCGTGGAGCGTCATGCCACTTTTCCAGGTAGGTGAGTGCTATCGCCATGTTCAGTTCTTTCGCAAGCATACAGAAATGGGCAACGAATGAGTCGTGCTGACTAATGGCTTGAGCTTGCCATTGCTCAAGTAGATCCAGTTGTTCAAGATTGTTGGGTACGAACTTACCATTCCAGCGCGCTGGCGCTTTCCACAGGTCGTATTCTTCCTGATCTTGAGATATACAAGGTGTGTAGCCAATGTTCCACATTTCTGGAAAGAGGGCGATATCCGCTCCCATAGTATGGGCATGGCGACAATACTCCTCTCCCTTGATTTGATTTGCCTCCTGATCGTTTTGGTGAGCCGTCATTTGTAGCAAGGCAACTGTTATCTGCATAGGAAAAGTCCTTCCTTGTTGAGTCGCTATTCTACGTGCAGTGTGAAGTATATGTACTGAACATAACATGAGAGGTGCATGAATAGGGGAATAGGGGAGAGTTGATGAAGGAGGGGAACACTACTGAGTCATGATGCCTCAAGTACGCCTGGCAATTTTAGTGGCATGGAGTTTGTGGTGGTTCGACATCGGAGAGGTAACGTTCCCCAAAATCTTGCATAGCTTTGATGATATCCACCAGCGCCTGCCCCTTTTCCGTGAGGTGATACTCCACTCGTGGTGGGATCTCCGCATAAGCCTCGCGTGATACAAACTTCACCGATTCCAGCATCTTGAGTCGCTGTGATAACGTTTTAGGGCTGACGTTCCCTAACGCCTCTAGCAGTTCGCCAAAACGCTTTGCCCCACTCATCAGAGTGTAGACAATCATCAATGTCCACATATCACCTATCAGATGAATCGTGCGGCTCATCGCGCGGCTCATCGCGTAGGTATCACCTTGTTCTGTTGTGTGTGAAGAATCAACTGTGCTCATGATGTAAGTATACCACATATTTCTCCCAAAAAAGGCTTGACAATAGTTACTTCCTATTGTATCATTATTTCCGCGATGGAAACAAGTATATGAAGGGAAATGAAATATTGTTTCCTTGATACAGTGAGAGGAGCGTAACATGTCCTGGCAAATTCATCTCAACAATTCACGCATTCAGTTTACTGCGCAAAAGTTCAAAGTGATTACCGTTCAAGGTCACTTCTCAAGCTTTACGGGGACACTCGACCTGGACGAGGTGAAGCATGTGGAATCCAATGTAGCGGTGCGGATTGCTGCTGAGAGTATCGAGACTGGCAATGCACGACGCAACACACACCTCAAATCCCCCGACTTTCTTGATGTAGACAAGTACCCTTTTATCACTTTCCAAAGCAAGAGCGTGGAGCTAAGCGACTCCAATCATGGTCATGTTATCGGCGACCTCACGATACGCGATATCACACGCGAAGTCGTGTTAGAGGTCGATCACGGTGGTCTTGGCACTGATCAGCACACAGCTTCTTTTGAAGCGCATACAACACTCAAATGTCAGGATTGGGGCATCACCTGGGCTGGACTCCTCGGCAAGCTGATAATTGGCGAGACCCTCGCCATCAGTATCGAGCTAGAGGCTATCAAACAGGCAGAAGTGCAAGAATTGTTTTCTGCCAAGAAAGAGCGTTCCTAATGGCTTCTGCATGGGTGGCGGCTTTGCCATTGCCTGGGCCTGTACCGATAATCGGCTCAAGGCAATTGCACCATATTACGCTAGCAATCCGCGACCGCTCGAAGCCGTCGCTCGCGCCTGTCCCGTTGTTGGCTCCTATCCTGAACGCGACTTTACCGCTCCGCAGGCTCACAAACTTGATGCGGAACTAACGCAGGACAACATTGCACACGACATCAAATTTTACCCAGGAGCACAGCACTCATTTTTTAACGACAAAATCAGCCGTTACAATGCGGATGCAGCACAGGACTCCTGGGGACGTGTACTAGGCTTTTTCAAGGAACATATAGGATAACTCTGCTCTCTCAACAAATAGTTTCGGTATCCTGACGACTTTGGGACGAGCAAGATAACCTGACCACCTGTAGGGACGCGATGCATCGCGTCCCTACATCTTCGTTCTCATTCTATTGCACTAACGATATAAGATAGGTTAAACTAGCGATATAGGATAGGAGGTTCTTTCAAAAACACGGAAGCCGTTGAAAAGGAGTCCAGGTATGTTGCGCCGTTATATAGCAGAGTTTTTGGGAACGTTTGCGCTGGTCTTCGCAGGGTGTGGAATGAGGGCAATGGTGGGAGGAGATACACACGACTTTGCTGGCATCTTAATGGTTCATATGGTGTTTGCCTTCACTATCACTTCGATGATCTATACATTGACAAACATCTCCGGCGCTCATTTTAACCCTGCTATTACGCTTGGTTTTGCAACGGCGCGATGTTTCCCTTTCCGCTATGTCTTACCGTACTGGTTTGCTCAATTCGGTGGCGCGCTCCTTGCTAGCACGCTTCACTTTATCCTGCTTCCAGAGAAAGCGGCCATTGCTCATTATGGTGCGAACATGCCAAAGATCGGCATAGGACAGGCTCTAGGTATTGAAATTGTCTTGACCTTCTTCCTCATGCTAGTCTCGATGGCTACTGGCACAGATCGACGTACAAACCGTGGAGCGGCTGGTATTGCTGTTGGACTAACCGTACTTCTGGACGGACTCTTCGGCAACTCACTCACGGGTGGAAGTATGAATCCTGCACGTAGCCTTGCCCCTGCGCTGTTCGCAGGCGGTTCCGCTCTAGGGAGTGTTTGGATTTACTTTGTTGCCCCCGTGATAGGTTCGCTACTAGCCGTGGTCATGTACCAAAAGATACGCGGCGGCGGAAAATACATAAAAGGCGTTCCCGAAGAGTTACTGCCTCTTCGTAGAGAAATCTCACAGGTACAGTCAAAGAACAAAGAGATCGTTGAACGTTCTGTGTGATCCGTCTATTCTACATATGTATGAAGGGACGATCAGGTATTTTGTATTGCATGCTCAGGTTTCCTATTAAGGGTCTTCGGAAATAGTTGTGTTTTGACCTATGCCTCATGAAAGCAATGTTATTGCTTCCTGTGTGGACGCGATGGTGTGAACCAACCGTCCTTCCACATCGACCGTTTCAAGCACATCACTGGCCTTCGGTGTTCGCTTCTTTGTCTGACGGAGTAAATGTTGCCCATAAAGCAATCTCGCTCGCAAGACAGCCAGGGAATAGCCGCGTCCCTGTCGATCCACGCTACGAGCGAGCGCGTTGGCTCCTTCCACGAAGCTACCAGTATAGCGATAGGTGAAATAGTTAAAAATGAAATCGCCCCAATGCTCGATTGTCAGCGTGAAGTCAAGGAAGGCATCAAAGACGCCACTGCTGATCACACGATCAAACCAGCGAAAATAGCAGGCCAGTACATCTTCCTCTGTGCAAGCGTCATAACCAGCATAGACGCGATCCTTGTGCTCAAGATTGGCAAGATACCGGGCAATGGTCTGTCTCTTGCGATCTGGAAGGACTTCTACAAAGCCACTGGCCTTCACAATCGATCATCTGCCAATGGGACAAATTCAACAGATCCACTCTCAAGAAGTCACACCAAATACCGTTTGTACGCTTAGTAATCGCTCTCCATGCATTACCTCTTCTTCATGCTTGCTAGAAGAACGGGAATGGTAATTGACACCAAGATGAGGAAGAATTGTACACGACCTTCCTGTCCGTAGCTCTCACTTCGTACCTCCTCGCTTGCCATTTTCGACTTCGAGAGGGAGAGGTTGTCCTTGTTGCTTGAAGGACACATCTTTCAAGAAGAATGAGACCACAAGGATGGCTCCACAAATGGCAAGAGCACCCACAAATGCATGCTCAATCCCAATGACAAGCGCGTCTCGACTCGCTGAAAAGATCTGATCAAGCAGGGAGGTGACCTGTGTAGTCACGCGGGCTGTCACCTGCGTCACCATCTGGTCATGCTGCGGCCCCGGTGGGATCTGCGCCACGGTTTGCTGAACCGCGCCTTGCACGAAGCGGTGTTTCAAGGATTGCTGAGCGGTCGCACTTTGTAAAATTTGCAGACTCGTCGCTGCTGCAAGCACTGTATGGGGAAGGTGAGATGCAGTTGGAGGGAGGTGATGCGCGAGTTCGTCGGCAAAGGTGGTATTGACGACCGTGCCAATGAGCGCAACGCCCAGGGTGGAGCCGAGCTGCCGCAGATAACTGATTGCCCCTGTCCCGGCACCCAGAAGATGCTGCGGAATGGCATTTTGAACGGCGACCGTCACAATGGGCAAGGTCGCTCCAACTCCCAGTCCAAGCACAATCATGTTGCCTGTGATCGCCAGAGAAGAGGTCGCGAACGTCACACGCGTCATGAGAAACGCTCCGAGGGTGAGCAACGCTGCACCGAGGACGACACTCCACTGATAGCAGTGCAGCCGACTCACGAGAGCACCACACAGAATCGAGGCGACCGTCAAACTCACCATGAGAGGAGTGACCACGATTCCCGAATTGGTCGCCGATTGCCCTTGCACGTCCTGGATAAAGAGGGGAATGTAGACCGTGAGGGCCAGCAACGCCATGCCGATCAGCAGCGTGAGCAGGGCACTGGTCGCGAAGATCTGGTTCCGCAAGAGAGAAAGGGGCAAAATCGGCTCACGTGCTCCACGCTCAACAAAGAAGAAGACGATGAAGAGTATGCAGGCCGCACTCAAGCTGCCAATGATTTGCCAAGAGGTCCAAGGGTAGGTTTGCCCTCCCCATGATAAGCCAAGCAGGAGGCAGACAGTCGCACTCGCAGCCGTAAGTGCTCCGAGCAGATCGACGCGGCGGACAGCAGCCCATCCTCGTGTCGTTGTTTCTTGGAGGGACTGCGCTCTTGGGAGCCAGATGAGCAAAGCCATGAGGGCCACTGCACCCAATGGCAAGTTGATAAAGAAGACCCAACGCCAGCCCAGGTGATCAGTGATCCAGCCGCCAGCAGCAGGACCAATGACACTCGCCAATCCAAAGATGGCCGTGAAGATGCCCTGCCACTGCGCTCTTTCGTCTGGTGGGAAAAGATCGGCTACCACCGTGAAGCAGAGCGTCTGCGCAATTCCCGCACCGAGTCCTTGCAGCCCACGGAAGAGGATCAGGTCATTCATCGTCTGTGAGGTCCCCGCGAGGGCGGAGCCGATGAGGAAGATGAGTACGCCTGCGATCAGAAACCATTTGCGTCCAAACTGGTCGGAGAGTTTGCCCACAATGGGAACCATGGTTGTTGAGGCGAGTAAATAAGCGGTGAGCACCCAGGGATAACGATCAAAGCCTTGCAGGTCCGCAATGATCCTGGGCAGGGCCGTTCCGACAATGGTTTGATCAAGCGCACTCAGCAGCAAGGTCAGTATGAGGCTGAGCAACACCGCTCGCAGTTGCCACCCCTGCGCCTCTGGGTGTAGAATCGTCATGTGCTCGTCCGGTTGAGAAGTCATTCGTCTTTCTCCTTTCGATGAAGGCAGGGAGAGGCTCTGGCGTTCAGTGTTACCCCTTGAAGAGACTGAGCACGGTGTCGGTATCGGGGAAAGGAGTCTCTCCCATCTTGGGAGTCATTGTTCCCACGATCAACCCCTGGATGCACGCCCAATACAGCAGAGCAAGTTGCTCAGGATTACCGGCCATCATCTGATCGGCCGCTTGACCATCTGTGATCAGCCGACACACGGCTTCCTGGGTGATCGCTCCCATCCTGGCCGCCATCTCGCGCACGGAGGGAGGAATGTGCTCGTTGGTAAGCGCGTGGAGCACCACCAGGGAGTAGGCTGGCAGGGAACTCGCCAGGCCCTTGGGCAACACCTGTTCGGTGAGCCAATGAAGGCGATCCCAAGGAGTCCCTGGTTGTTCCAGAGCCATCTTCGCCAGGTGAATGGCCTCGTTCATCGCCTGTTCGACCAATGTCGCGAAGACTTCTTCTTTACTAGAGAAATAGCGATAGGCCAACCCATGACTGATGCCCGCTTCTGCTGCAATATCGGCAATTTTGGTTTCAGCCAGACCCTTACGAGCAAACACCGACGCAGCGGCACGGAGAATATGTTCTTTACGTTCCTCGCGCTGGTGCTGTCTGTTCATTCCTGCCTGTGTCATGTCTTCTCCTCTCTTAGTGAATGACTAGTCATTCACTGCCTTGATCAAAGTATAGTCATAGCACTTCCTCTTGTCAAGGCATGAGGGATACGGTTCTACATCCTTCCGGGTGAAATACGTAGGTGGTGGTAGGGGCGCAATTGATTGCGCCCGCCTGGGACAGGGATGCATGTGCAAGGCGCAATCAATTGCGCCCCTACCACCACCAGCAAGGATGGAGACTCGGGATACGAAGTGAGAGAGGAGGAACAGTTGAGGCGTAATGTCCCGTTTTCACGTTTTGACGGGCATTCCAGCTCGTCCGAGCAACATGTGAGCCAGCACGAGAGACAGCGATATGACGAAGCAATGGGGAGGACGACGGCCAGGCTCAGGACCGCCGCGCAAACGCTTAAACTTTGACAAGGATGCTGCTTGCGGTCTTGGGCAATTGACTAGGCAATGGCGTCTTTCTCGGAATAGTCCAGATCTGACCGAAGAAGCTGTCGTGATGGAGCTGGTGCGCCAGGCGTTGAAGAAAGATGAGAAAGGATAGGAAGTACAGACTGCCTACCCATAATCGGAATGTATTGTGTTTCTTCCCATCGGGTTTGAAGGGCATCCACAATACATTCCGATTTTCCGTTATTCTGTACACTGCCTGCTTAGATCCTCAAAACACAATTATTTCCGAAGGCCCTTTTTCCTGAGAAGAGTGTTTAGCACTCTCCTCACTTTGCTTTTCAAAACTTACGGCAACATCTCCAACAACTCTCGCAAGAACAACTCGGCATCCGTCACCAGTCCCGCCGCCTGGAAACTTCCCCTATCGGATAGCTTCGTCACCACAGCAGGGTTCATATCTACCACTACTGTACGCACGGTTGAGGGTAGCAGGTTGCCGGTGGCGATGGCGTGGAGCATTGAGGCGACCATGATCGCCATTTCGACGCCGTTTTGCACCTCTTCACGCATACGGCGTTGGGCCTCTGGCATGTCCGCGATCACGCCGGGCATAGGGCCGTCATCGCGGATGGAGCCTGCCAGGACCATTGGCACATCGCGCTTGATGGCTTCGTAGGTGATGCCCTCGCGCAGCATTCCCATTTCTATCGCCTTCTCTAGCGAGCCGACGCCGCGTATCGCGTTGATGGCGCGTAGGTGGTTGCGATGACCACCCTCGACCTGTTCACCTGTACGCAGATCGATGCCAAGTGATGTGCCAAACAGGGCTGACTCGACATCATGAGTGACTATCGCGTTTCCACCGAAAATGACCTGCACATAGCCTCGGCGCAGCAACTCGGCGACATAGCGACCCGCACCCGTGTGGATGACTGCCGGGCCGAGCACGAAGAGTATTTTCCCGTTGCGGGCGCGCGTCTCCTTCATCTGTTGTGCTATCTCATGAATCACCAGCACTTTGACCTTCTCTGAGGAGACATCGCTTTGCATAAAGGCGAACGCCTCGCGCTCACGGGCACGCTCGAATGGCTGAACGCGAATACCGCCATGACCGACGACAACCGAATCACCAACTTTTACCTCGTGCATCGGCTTACAGTATGCTCTTTTGTCTGTCTTGTCGATGACAATTACCACATCCATCTCGATGCCTTCGACATTCACCCATTGCCCATTCATGCGTACCTGTGTCGGCAAGTTGGTAGTAGAGTAAAATTTGGAAGGGAGAACTCCATCCTGTTCTACAGGAGTAGTCTGAGCGTCATCCGCGTGGACAAGGACCGCGCCGAACTGCTGTAGTTCAGAGAGAATGAGGTCGAGTGTCTCGCTGTTGGGAGCCTCGACCTTGAGTCGTGCGTAGCTTGCCTCCGTCTTGCTCACGCCGACGCGCATTTCTTCGACTGCAAAATTGCCGCCTCGATCCATGATAACGTCCCATGAGCGCGGCAGTGTCCACGAGTCGATAATGTGTCCACTTAATTCAACAACTTCACTTGGCATAGATTTTCCTCTGTTTCTTTTACTTGCCTCGACCTACAGGGCAGATGGATTGGAAGGCGCAGGAGCGACACTTGGCAATTCGTTGCCGTGCCAGCGGCGGCGGTTGCTGCTCGGTGCAACGTGCCATCTGTTCCAGGTTGCGAATGACCTTCTTTTTGAGCGCGGGAGTGTAGTCAACGGTGAACTCGCAATCCGCGTAGCGCAGAATGCCGTGCGTCGGCGGTGCATCTGGAAAATAGTCTTCCAGAATCAGGCAGTAGGCCGCGATCTGGACTTCATGATTGCTGTATGGCATCGTGGCGTTCTGCACGTTGAGCTTAAGCTCTATAGGTACAGGCCGACCATCAGGCAGTTGCACGATGTAATCAGGTTTGCCTACTAATGGGTACTGGTTAGATGTAAGCGATTCCCCCTGCCCATCTGCATCCTCATAGACGAGATCGCCCGGGGGCAAGCCTAATGCTCTATGCCGCTCTTCGATGAGTCGCCTTCGCTGATACCGGCGCTCGTTGAGAATCAGGATGAGCAGGGCAAGCGCGAGGAGCAGCAGAACCAGTCCTACTGGAAACAAGATGCTGCCAATCATGCCATCATCCTCCCCCGTACCGCAATGCCAATGATATCAGAATCAGCACGACCGCTATAGCGACAATCATTGCCGCTGTCAGTACCAACCGCCGTGTGATGATGCTGGTGCTTGGTACGCTGACGCGCTCCTCCTGAATTTCGGCGACCTCGTCGGCGTGTTCCTGGTGCTGCTGTCGTCCCTCTTCAAAAGCTCCGCGCCGCACCAATAGTTGCTCGATCACCTGATATTCTGGTAACGCGGGTGCCTGGGAGTCGTTCTCATGCTCCAACTCTACGAGACGAGCAAAGAGTTCTTCTGTATCTGCCTGCGATGCTGGCTCGAATTGCTCATGCCACCAGACGAGGGGGCAATATTCGAACTCTGCCACCTCAGTTGCCGTAAAGAAACGCTGAAATTGCTGTTGTGATTGTCGCTGCTGCATTGTCGTTGTATCATCCAGGGATGTTGTAGGCATAGCTACAACGCATTTAGCCCAGGGTGGGTGATTCTTGTACCCCTGCTAATCCCAACTTGTCGGCTATGCTCGACATAGCCTGTATCACAAATGCTATATGCTCATCCAAATCAACGCCGAGTTCCGCCGCTCCCTTTACCAGATCATCGCGGTTCACACCTGCCGCAAAGCCCTTTGCCTTCATCTTCTTGCGCACTGAGGGAACCTCTAGTCCGATGATGCTCTTATTGGGTCGTACAAGGGCTGTCGCGGTAATCATTCCCGTCACCTCGTCACAGGCGTAGAGGCCCTTCGAGAGCAAATCATTGCGTGGATGTGTGGCAAGATTGAGATCGTTGTGCGCCAGTATCGCATAGATGATGCGCTCGTCATAGCCTTCATCACGTAACCACTGCGTCAGGACATGGGTATGTTCGTGCAGGTCGGGGTATTCCTCATAATCACTATCATGGAGCAGACCCGTCATGGCCCATAGTTCTTCGTCCTCGCCATATTTGTGAGCGTAAAAGCGCATGGCGACTTCAACCGAGAGCATGTGTTTTTGCAAATTCTCGTTTTTCACATGGCTTGTCATTAGCTTATAAGCGTCTTCGCGTGTTGGCATACTCTTCCTCTTATTATCGTGCTGTATACGCGGCCTTTTCCGCTTCGAGGCTATTATAGCATAGCAGTTCTATAAAGAGGATGTGCTGCGCAGCTATCAGATAGCTGCACAGCACATCCCCTCTACTTCATTTTAAAAATGACCAGGTATGTGGTGCTTTTTGTAGGAGCATATGGTATAATCTTTAGACGTTGTAGAGTGCATAGTTGCTCGGAAGATTAGCCATCTGCTGCAAGCGGCGCGATACACGATATTACACAGGACCCAAGTCCGAGAATTAGGAGAAACATGGCATATACTGATCAGACCCTGGTGTGCCGCGACTGCAACCAGGAATTTATCTTTACCACTGGAGAACAAGAATTTTACGCCAGCCATAATTTAACGAACACTCCGAGTCGATGTCCTTCTTGCCGCTCGGCACGCAAATCCCAGCCTGGCGGATATAGCAGTGGTCGCAGCAGCGGACCTCGCCAGATGTTCACTACAACCTGTTCCAACTGTGGCAACGAGGCCCAGGTCCCGTTCCAGCCCCGTGGTGATAAGCCCGTCTATTGCAGCGATTGCTTTCAGACCCAAAGTTCCGCTGGTCGCTCCAGTGACCGCAGATCGAGCTGGTAGCCGCCATGAGTGAAGTACGAGTAAACCCAGGCGATTCCTTCGAGATCGCCCTCAAAAAATTCAACCGTAAAGTCCAGCAAGACGGCATTCTCTCTGAGGCCCGCCGCCGCGCCTACTACGAAAGCCCTCAGGCTCGTCGTAAGCGTAAGGCCGCCGCTCAGCGTCGCAAGCAGCGCCGCACTCGTCAGCCTGGCTAATCAACGCAAAATAAGAAGTGACGTGATGCAAAGCAGGGCGTACCCTTGTGGTCGCCCTGTATCCTATAATACTGTTTAGCTAGAGCGATGAGCGCCTAAGGCTTCACTCGACATCTGGTTGTAATCGACGTATGAGAGCCTGGTAGCAACTACCTTGGCATAGTCCCCTGTCATATGTCAAGAAACGCCTTGGTGAGACCGTCTGGAATGCCCTTTGTATACATATGCTCGACTGCCCAGAACTTGTAGCTATTATTCTCTACATAGCCAGGAAGAGCCTGAACACCGTTAATGAGGACCGATTTGAGTCCTGATTTTGTTGCCGTTCCAACATCTACATAGCCAATCGCACCCGTTATATTTTGTACCCTGCCTGCTACTTCATCCGTTGTGTCAACTTCTTCGCGTGCTGCATTGGTTGGCAATGTATCAGCATGATCGCCCAGAATATATTGCTCAAAGGTCAGGCGTGTACCTGAAGTAGAGGTGCGGCTGATAACAGTGATTGGCAAATCTGGTCCATTCACCTGTTTCCAGTTTGTGATAACGCCGCTGTAGATGTCATATATTTGCTTGGTCGTGAGGCTAGTCAGGCTATCAACGCCACGATTAATAACGATGACGTATGTGACTACAGTAACCGGGTGATCGACAAGATGCTGACCCGATAACTCTGAAATATCAGAATTACCAATCTGAATATCCCCTGCCTGTACATCGTATAAGCCGGACGTGCTTGAGTTTCGGTTGACGGTGATGTGTGTGCCGGGACACCTTGTCTGATAGTCGTCTGCCACAGGCTTGACCAGTGGGTAGAGGGCGCTTGAGCCGCCAATAATGAGTGAGCCAGATGTACAGCTTGCGGTTGCTGGAGCAAAGAAAATTGAGCCAGGATCGCCAGCTTCTGGTGATCCCGACCTGATTTTGAGGGATTTATCGGGAATTTCCGCATCGATGATGTGCGGCGGATCAGTCTCCAATACATCACCGCTGAGCACTTTTCTTCCTTCAAACACAAACTTGAGCGGTGGATCATAGTCGTGATCTGTTACCGCTATATTTCCTGAGTTCCTCACCTTCAGGACGAGATGCCTCGCATCTTCTACGAGATCGTTGTCAAGGTATATCTTTATTCTGCTTTGTAAGCCATGATGAATGCTCACAACGGGAGCGTCGGAGACAAACTGATAGGTGATCTTCTTGCGACTACTGCTTCTCTGGACAATCAGAGGGATGACAATGCCCGCAATACTAAGAACGATAGAGATGGCGATGCCCCAGAACTGCCATGAGGGGTCACGCAACAAATCAATAAGAGATGGTGAACTCGCCAGTACGTGCGGCTCCATGACGTTATTTTCCTCTATATCTGTTTCTATCGCAGCAAGTTATAGAGCAATTGACTATGTTATTCTGATGTTAATACTACTTACTGATTGTAGGGTCTCTTTTTAATAGTGATATACCTTATCATAATCTCGAATCAGAAATTCAACAATATGCTAAAAGGATAGTAGGGAGACCTCTTGTGGGTCTCTTCATACTACTACTAGATCATCTCTTTCGCCACACTTATGAATGCCTGCAAGGCTGGCGATATATCTTCTTTTCGCCAAGCCAGTACCATCTCCACCTGTACAGTTGAAACCTGTAGCTCGCGGTAAACAACGCCTCTTTCTCGTAAATGCCGTGCGGAGGCAGGAATCAACGATACACCAAGTCCTGTTGCAACAAGTCCCAGAATAGCCTGCATTTGGATTGCCTCCTGCGTTACATTAGGACTAAAGCCAGCTTGCTTGCCTATACCCGTTTCCTCACACCCAATCCAGATTCCTCAGGCAGCACCAACTTTCCCTGCTCCACCGTCACACCTTCATAGGGATCGTTCTCTATCAACAGGTTTCCATCGAGATCGGCATAGTCAACTAGAGGTGTCAGGTGTGCGGCAGCCGTAATTGCTAACGAACTCTCGATCATGCAGCCTATCATAATGCTGAGATGATGCGCCCTCGCAACGTGTATCATCTTGAGCGCGTGACGGAGACCGCCACATTTCATTAGCTTTATGTTGATGCCATCGACACACTCAGCTACCCTTGGAATGTCCTCGACAGTGACGCAACTCTCATCGGCGATGATGGGAACAGGCACATTGTCGCGTATCAGCTTTAAGCCTTGAAGGTCATGCGATGGAACAGGTTGCTCAACGAACTCGATATTGTAGGGAGCCAGCGCATTGATCGTCCGAATCGCCTCCTTAGCAGTCCAGGCAGCGTTGGCATCGACGCGGATAGTGGCCGATGAGACCTCGCGTATGGCCTTGAGGATATCAATATCATGCTTCGTGCCGACCTTAACCTTGAGGATAGGGTAATCTTTCGCCAACAATGACTTTTTCGCCATCTGTGCAGGGCTATCAAGACCTATCGTAAACGAGGTATACGGAGTGTTCTTTGCGTTCAGCCCCAACAATTTGTAGATGGGCGTGCCGAGCATTTTCCCTATGATGTCGTAGAGGGCCATATCGACAGCGGCCTTAGCAGAAGGATTGAGCCTTATGATGGAATCGAGACGTTGCATAATATCTTCGAGCGCGAACGGGTCGTCACCCAGATCATTCGCAAATAGGTTGATACAAGCCTGCACGGTCTCTCGATTTTCGCCGTAATATATGAATGGCGAAGCCTCACCATAGCCTGTATATCCATTGTGATGTATTTGAACAATGAGGATAGGCGAGGTATTCTGCACGCCATATGAAATGCGAAATGGTGTTGTGAGTTGAAGGTCGATAGGATGTGCGTTAATATGCATTGCTACATTCTTTCTACCACTGGGCGCAATAAATCTGCCTTTATCATCTTGCATTTTAGCACAGCTTGTCGATCTTGTCTGCTTCTGCTTTCGATCCATGTCAGATTTTTACGAGATTCCCAGCCTCGTCAAAGTACTTGACTGTATACACATTATTTGACGCCCCCGAATGTACAACGTTGTTGTTCCCTCTAGCGGAGGCATGAAAAAGAGGCGAGACCGCGAAGATAAGAGCGCTTGTAGTCAAACCAACACATAGCAGTACCAAAAGTAGAGATTTACATTGCATATTAGGGACGCTCATCGATACAGGTACACTTTATCGACGGTGTATAATGAAGCATACTCGTCAGCTATTATCACACTTTCAAATAGGAGGCATTCCATGGGGCGCATAGCAATACTGGCAGAAGGCTTGTTCGAGTGGCACTACGGGAAAACAGCTACAGGCGTCATCCGCTATGGACAGGACCCCGTTGTCGCGGTTATCGACAGCACGAAGGCGGGACAGGATGTTTCACATGCGCTAAGAGCCTCAGTAGGAGTGGGCATTCCTATTGTGCGCGACATCCGTAAGGCACTTGACTACCAACCCGATACACTGCTCATTGGTATCGCTCCCAAAGGAGGTGCGCTGCCTCCGGCATGGCGTTGGCAACTGCTTACAGCGATTGAAGCAGGCTTGAACATCGTCAGTGGCCTGCACTTTTTCCTCTCAGATGACCCAGAATTGAAAGTCGCAGCAGAAAAGCACGGCGTAACTATTTGGGATGTCCGTCGTCCCCCTGACAAGCAGCGCGTCGCCGGATTTATTCCTCATCGGCCCGGTAGCCATACTATTCTCATGGTAGGCTCGGATTGCGCGACCGGAAAAATGTCCACGGCATTGGAGATGAATCAGGAGGCGACGAAACGTGGGCTGAGCAGTGCCTTCGTTGCAACAGGGCAAACAGGTATCATGATATCGGGAAACGGCCTACCAGTAGATCGTCTCATCAGTGATTTTGTCGCAGGTATGGTCGAAGAGATGACGCTGGATTTCACGAATAGATACGATTGGGTATTTGTCGAGGGGCAAGGTGCGCTCAATCATCCTGGCTATTCCCCTGTCACGCTTGGGCTTATTCATGGCTCCATGCCTGAAGCGATGATTTTCTGTCATAAAGCAGGAACGGCCACGATTGAGGGCTACGAAAACTGCCCACTACCGCCGTTAACGCGTATGATTCAAATGAATGAAGATGCTGTCAACTGGGTACGTCCCAATCCGTCGTGTAAAGTCGTTGGGATATCCCTGGTGACACAAGGGATGAGCGACGAGCAGGCAAAGCATGCTGTCAGGCAGATTGCCGACGAGACAGGGCTGCCCACAGCGGATGTGTGGCGATTTGGCACGGATGTTTTGCTGGATGCGCTCCTTTCTCAGCTTTCCCGTGGTTGATTGCCGCTTTCTAGCTCATCTACAACGTGGATTCTGTCTTCCTGCCGGGTGCCCTTGTCTGCTTGCATCGCCCCTACTTCCCAGTGGGTGAAAGTCCCCATCGTAAGTTCTGCTACACATGCGAGAAATGCGGCACAAAAATGTATCACAGTATGCGATCCCTCCAATCAATCGCTAGCACTGAGCACTACCTGCCCTTAAAAACAAGAGAGGCCAGGTCCAGACCTATTTTGAAGACATCAGTTGACTCCACGTTACTTAACACAACGATGTCAACGTCTCGGTCAGGATAGAAGCCATTGTAGGAAACGTATCCATCAATGCCGCCAGGATGGTAGTTGAGTAGGCCCTGCGGCTCTCTGGCAATGAACCAGCCATAGCCGTATCCAAGGTCGGTACTCAGGAAACAGTTCCCAGGCGGCGGACAATTGATATATGGAGTAAACATGGCATGATAGGATGCCTGCGAGAGCAGCAGATGGTGGGTAAGAGCCTGATCCCACCGATACATGTCCTCGACGGTCGAGGTTAAACCGCCTGCAGAGTAGGCTACCGATATATCAACAAAAACGGCCTTTACATTGTTTTTAGAGTAGCCCGTCGCATGATTAGGGAGCTGTGGATGAACATCATCATAGCTCGTATGATACATCTTCAAGGGCTCAAAGATATTTTTTCGCAGAAAGTCAGCATACATCGTACCCGTCACTTTCTCAATGAGGTAGCCCAGCAGGACATAGCCCGAATTGCTATAGCGAAACTCCTTCCCTGGAGGTGAACGCAGAGGCAGATTTTTGAAACGGGCAATAAGCTGCCCAGGGGTAACATGTTGCCCCAGAGTGGACACGAAATCGCGCAAGTCGGTGTAATCCGGGATGCCTGAAGTATGCGTTAGCAGTTCATGAATAGTGATGGTTTGCCAGAGCTGAGGGCAATCCGGGATATAGAGGCAGATATGATCCTGCACATGGAGCTTTCCTCGTTCCTGCAAGAGCAGAATACCCATGGCGGTAAACTGTTTCGTCACAGAGCCCAGGCGAAAGTTGGTCTGAGTGGTATTGGGAATGTGTGCATCGCTATCTGCAAAGCCGTATGCTTGTTGAAAGACACTTCCATGCTGCGCCACAAGCACTGTCCCGCTCAAACGTCCACTCGTCACAAGTTGCCGAAGATAGGCATCTATGCGAGCAGTGCTGGCGAGAAGTTGGGGGAAGGAGAAGGATGGGTATGTGCTGGCGACTACAAGCGAGTAGCTCTCCCACGATACATTTCCTTTGAGTGAAAAGAAGAATAGCACCTCTCCACCTTGGATGGAGAGGTGCATCTCTGCTGACGACAGGTACCCCTCTTTGCTTAACCAGGTGTCCGTACTGTATCTCCTGGCAAGATGACTCGTGTCCCTCGCTGAAAGGTAAAGTATGTCCAGGCATACTGAAGAAACACTAGTATACGGCTGCGAAAACCAATGAGGAACAGAATATGGACGAACAGCCAGGTAAGCCAGGCAAACAAGCCGGTGAAACGAACGGGGCCAATATCGACGATTCCAAAGCCACGCCCCACCGTGGCAAGTGTTCCCTTATCAAAGTAGTGAAACGGCTTCTGGTATGCCTTCCCTGCGATCCGGGCGGCGATCACCGAAGCGGCATATTCCGCTTCTTGCATCGCGACTGGAGCGAGGCCCGGAAGGTGCTTTCCGTTTTGCTCTACGAGTGCCGTATCACCAATCACAAAAATGTTTGCGTGACCAGAAACGGTCAGGTCAGGTTGGACCTTCACGCGCCCATCGTGATCGACATCGGCATGCAACCACTCGCCCGCGGGCGAAGCCTTGACGCCTGCTGTCCAGATGACGTTCTCAGTGGCGAGGTGCTCATCTCCGATCATCACTCCATCCTTGCGGACCTCTTTCACATGCACGCCCGCCTTGATCTCTACCCCTAACTGTTTCAACTTCTTGCTTGCTTTCTGAGTCAGAGATGAAGGAAATTCAGGCATAATCCTTTTTGGACCCTGGACAAGCACAATGCGCGCCATGCCTGGGTCAATGTGGCGGAAGTTGCCTTTGAGTGACTGCCGAGCAAGTTCGGCGATGGCTCCAGCCAACTCAACTCCTGTTGGACCACCTCCAACCAGCACAAAGGTTAACAAGGCTCTGCGTTTCTGCTCATCTGGCTCTCGTTCCGCGGCCTCAAATGCCGAGAGGACGAGACGTCGTACCGCCATTGCATCATTGATTGACTTCAAACCAGGAGCTACTTGCTGCCACTGCGGATGACCGAAGTAGTTGCTGGTTGCTCCTGTTGCCAGGATGAGATAATCGTAGTGAATGGCCTGCTTATCTCCCAACAACACCTGTTGCTCTTGCACATCCACACCTGTCACCTTCGCCATCAGGACTCCCGTGTTCTGTTGTTCTTCCAAAATAGCGCGAATGGGACTGGCTATGTCAGCAGGAGAGAGCCCTGCCGTGGCGACCTGGTAGAGCATGGGCTGGAAGAGGTGAAAGTTGTTATGGTCGATGATCGTCACCTCGACGGGCTGCTTTCCTAGCTCTTTGGCCGCCTGGAGACCACCAAAACCACCTCCAACGATGACGATATGTGGTACTGCCGTTAGCTTGTTTTGTGTATTCTCGGTTGTTTTAGACGTTCTATCTTGTGTTGTCTTGATATCCATACAATGGTTCTCTCACTGTTCACTATTTTTTTGATGTGCCGTTTCAATCGTACAGATTTTCAGAGGCAGTGTGAGCATGACTTCGCTGTCTGTTGAGTGCTTTGTCCAGGTGATAACAAGCAGTGATGAGGGCAAGATGGGTAAATGCCTGTGGAAAGTTGCCGAGCGCCTCACCTGCCGGGCTCATCTCCTCAGCATAGAGACCAACATGGTTGCTGTACGAAAGCAATTTTTCTAGCTTCAGGCGCGCCTCGTCCAGCCGTCCCGCACGCGCGAGGTCTTCCACGAACCAGAAACTGCAAGCACTAAAGGTTCCCTCCGAGCCTCCTAGACCATCATTAGCTGCTCCTTGTGGATTGTAGCGACGCACCAGGGCCCCTACGCTCAACTCCTGCTCTATGCGGTGAATGGTGGAGAGCATGCGCGGTTCCTTCGTACCTGTGAAATTGGTGATCATCAGCAGCAAGGAACTGGCATCAACCGCATCACTGCCGTAGTACTGCACAAAGCTGTGCTTTTGCTCATTCCAGCCCTTGGTCATGATTTGCTCGTAAATCTGAGCGCGTATTTTCACCCAATCCTCGGTCGGCGCAGGCCATCCCCGGTCACGGGTCACACGGATGGCACGATCAAAGGCGACCCAACTCATCAGGCGAGAGTGCAGAAATTGTTTTGGTCCTCCACGTACCTCCCAGATGCCCTCATCAGGGTCTTGCCAATGATCCTCTAGCCAATCGAGAAGGCGGCGTAAGTTGAGCCACAGGTCATATGTGATAGCCTCATGACCGTTGAAGATATAGACTGCATCCATCATCTCCCCATAGATGTCAAGCTGCGTCTGAGTATAGGCACCATTGCCGATACGTACGGGTTGGCTCTTGCGGTAGCCCTCTAAGTGATCAAGGCTGATCTCTGTCAGCTTGTGTTCGCCATCAATGCCGTACATGGGCTGGAGTGTTCCGTTGTCTTTCAATTCATGACAGCGTGCGTCCAGCCAGCCCATGAAGGCTTCAGCTTCTTGAGTCAGGCCGAGGGTCAGGAGGCTGTAGAGCGAGAATGAGGCGTCACGTATCCAGGTGTAGCGATAGTCCCAGTTGCGTGCTCCTCCTATCGCTTCAGGCAGGCTCGTGGTTGGTGCGGCGACAATTGCTCCTGTTGGCGCATAGGTCAACAATTTCAAGACAAGTGCCGAACGCTGCACCATTTCTCGCCACCGTCCCTGATAGGTGCATTGCGAAAGCCAGTTTTGCCAGTAGTACGAGGTCTCATGAAACGCGGTTTGATACTCTTTCTCTGAAAGTGGCTTCCGTACTTGGCTGCTTTCGCTGGTACTTTCCAGCAGAAAGTGAACTGTCTGACTGCCATGCAGAGTAAACGTCGCCCGCGCGCCCCCCTGCCCGTCAGGCTCAAGTGGGATAGGAGAGGCCAGGTTAAGATGAAAGCTCGAATGCTGAAATGTTGCCCCCTCCCCCGAAACATCGACACGATGTGAGTCACGGGCATAGTTAAAGGCTGGTCGGCAGACGAAGGTGAAGGAGAGCGAGCCATGCACCATGGAAACGGAACGAATAAGTTTGTGCTGGTGCTGAGCCGTACCGACCTCCTTGATGGGCATAAAATCGGTAATCTCCGCGACGCCATCAACACTGAGAAAGCGCGTGAGCAGGATATTGGTTTCCGGCAGGTATAATTGCTGACATTTTACGCTCGACATGTCAGCAGGCGAAATGCGGAAAAAGCCAGCTTTTTCCGCGTCGAGTAGCGCACCAAAGACACTGGGAGAATCAAAGCGAGGAAGGCAACACCAATCAATTGAGCCATTGTTGCCCACTAACGCAACTGTGTGGAGATCGCCAATGAGCGCATAATCCTCAATCGGCAGGTACGTCTGCGCTGGGTTCTTCTTTCCTTGTGGCATGTCCTACCCCCTATAACCCGCCCGTATTACGCATCAGTCCACCATCGATGAAGTAGGTTACGCCCGTGACATAGGTCGCTGCGTCTGAGGCAAGGTAGAGTGCCAGCCCAGCGATCTCGTCCGGTTGCGCCATGCGATGCAGAGGAATCTCCTTGAGCAGTGCCGCCATCTTCTCGGGGTCGGCCTCGACATCCCTGTCAATTGGAGTATGGACCGCGCCGGGGCCGATGTTGTTGACGGTGATGTTGTAGGGAGCCAACTCAAGACAAATGGTGCACGTGAGCATACGCATGCCACCCTTGGCGCAGCAGTAGGGAACGTTTCCTGGCATGGGCAGATCTTCATGTACGGATGAGATGTTAATGATGCGGCCCGCGGTCTTGCGTTTGACCATCTCGCGTGCAGCCAGTTGAGCACCGAAGAAGGCACCTTTGAGATCAACGCCTAGAACGCGATCAAAGTTGTGTTCGGTCTCATCGAGAAAGGGAGCGTGTATCTCCATACCGGCATTGTTGACCATGATGTCCAGGCGATTAAAATGTTCAACTGTCTGCTGAATGAGGTTCGTCACCTCTTGATATTGAGATACGTCGGCCTGTATGACGAGAGCTTTTCCATGATTCTTCTCGATGGTTTGAAGCACCTCTTCAGCTTTGTCCTTCGCGTGTGCATAATTGATAACAACCGTGGCTCCCTCGCTCGCAAATTGAATTGCGATAGCACGGCCAATGCCGCTATCGGACCCGGTGATAATAGCTACTTTCTGATCTAATTGTCCCATATCAGATGTCCTTTCTGCTCATGTGTCTTGTTAAGAATAAGCCTGCACTCATATGAACAGTGCATGACTCTTTTAGAGTATAGTCTGCTATGGTAAAAACTTGGTAAAAAAAGAGGGAGAAAAGCGAAATAGGCACATGTTGCATTGATCTTGTGCAGTTGATCTCACAATTCTGCTTTTCTAACCAATTTTTAATCCCTTTTTATTGACTGGATAGCCAGTCATGTTTTATGCTAAAAAGTGAGGGTTTCCATCCTAGTGGGTGGTAGGGGCGCAATTGATTGCGCCCACCCGGGAAATTGCGGCACGCTCACGGGCGCAATCAATTGCGATACGCTCACGGGCGCAATCAATTGCGATACGCTCACGGGCGCAATCAATTGCGATACGCTCACGGGTGCAATCAATTGCGCCCCTACCACCACCTCCGTCTTTCACCCGGAAGGACGGAGAACCAAAGGTGATTGGCTGAATACAAGACGATAACCAACTTTCTATTTCCATCCCTTGTCTCCATATCAAGCATCTTGCATTGTTATTTTTGGCACGTAAGGAAGTTTTATCTCAACTGAGGAGGTCCAGGTGCAACATATATTGGTCGTTGAGGACGAACCACAGGTCGCTCATGTTCTCAAGCGTGGTTTGACATACAAAGGATTCTCGGTGGAGGTTGCCACGAGTGGGGAGGCGGCACTTGAGAATATACGAAACTCCCCGCAAGATTTAGTTGTGCTGGATGTGATGCTGCCTGATATGGACGGCTTTGAGGTGTGTCATCGTCTTCGCTCTATGGAGTACAAGGAACTTCCCATCTTAATGCTCACGGCAAAAGATGGGTTGAAGGATAAGATCGCCGGACTCGAGAGTGGTGCCGACGACTACATCACTAAACCGTTTGACTTTGAGGAGTTGTTAGCCCGCATACGTGCTGGCTTACGCCGCGTGATAGGGAGGACTCAGCCTACGCGAAAGCTAGAGGTAGGAGACCTGGTTCTCGATCCTGAGTCTCGACAGGCATGGCGTGGTGGGCGTTTACTAGAGTTGACCAAGCGCGAGTACGATCTGCTCGAACTGCTCACTCAAAATGTCGGTCGCGTTTTGACGAAAGGACGTATCTTTGAACGCGTCTGGGGTTATGACAACGAGGCGGGACTAGAGGTGATCAAAGTATATATGAACTATGTTCGTGCTAAGCTGAATGCTGGCGGCGAACCTGACCTTATTCATGCTGTCCGTGGCGTTGGCTATGTGCTGAAACCGTAGCACTCGCCCAATTCTGTGCAGGGAGGAAGAGTATATGGAAGAAAATGCCTCTCAAGGAAGAGAAGGCTTTCGCATACCCTTTATCCCTTCTGTGAAGCCAGCATCGTTGCGAAGAAGAATCGTGTTTTGGAATGTGGTCGTCCTGTTCTGCACGCTGGTTCTCCTGAGTAGTGCTGTCTACACTCTGGTAATGTCTACCGCGTTCGGTAATTTGGATCAACGCCTTCGCGTAGAGGGAGCGAGAATTCAAGGCTTGACGCGCGTGTACAGTGGGCTGGGTCGTCCCTTCGATAGTGCATTCTTTAATGACCTGGTGCAAGAAGAGAAAGGCGATGAATTTGCGCTGCATTCGCCTTACATAAAGCTTCTTGATATACACTCCGGGTATACAGTGGGACGTTCACCTAACCTGGGTCATGAAAGTATTCCACTCAACGTTACGGACTTTACGGCAGCGTTGCATGGTCAACAGATTTTTAGATCCTATCAAGATGGTAGTGGACGGTCAACACGGCTCTTTATGCTTCCATTACGCAATCCAGCACAACACGTTGTCCTTATAGCCCAGGTTAGTGTACCACTCACGCCGATAGAACAATTGCGTAATGTACTTTTACTGGTGTTAAGCATTGGCACCCTCTTTGGCACTCTCATTGCCTACGTAGTCGGCTTCTTGTTGGCAACGCGTGAACTTCGTCCTCTTCGCGCGCTCAGTATCACGATGCGTAGCCTGAGCACACAGGGACTTGGGAAGCAGATACCCCAACGGTCGGCAATCATCGAGGTCCGTCTGCTGACAGATGCCTTCAACCAGATGTCAGAGCGATTAGAGGCCAGTTTTGCCCTCCAACGCGACTTTGTGGCCGACATCTCACACGAGTTGAGAACACCATTGACAACGCTTCGTGGACAGGCCGAGGTCCTGTTACTCAATCCAGAACTAGAGGAAGACACACGCGAGGATGTGCAAAATATTCGCACTGAATTAGAACGGCTTTCTCGCCTGGTGAACAACTTGCTGACGAACGCGCGTGCCGAAGCGGGCATGCCTCCTTGCGTCATTGAGGAACGTGCTCAGCACGTTGAACTGGACTCTTTGCTGATAGAGGTTGCGCGGCAGTCGCGCTTTCTTGATCGGCAGGTCTCACTGGAAATAGGACAGTTTCAGCAAGTTAGCGTTCCTGGTGACGCCGATCTCCTCAAGCAACTCCTCTTCAATATCGTGGACAATGCCCTCACCTATACAAGCCCAGGAGACCATGTGTATCTGGACCTTGCCTGTACTCAGGACGTACCTGATGAGGTGAAGGAAAAGAGTCCCGACGCACAGGACAAATGGGCCGTGATCCGCATTCGTGATACCGGACCAGGTATAGTTGCCGCCGACCTTCCCCACATTTTTGAGCGGCACTATCGTGCTCAACGCACCAGTACGCGTACTCCCCTCGGCTCAGGATTAGGGCTCAGCATCGCCTCTCTTATTGTTGAGGCGCACAAGGGAGCTTTAACGGTGGAGAGTGAACCGGGTAAGGGAACATCGTTTTACATCTGGTTGCCAACATGTAAAGAACTATAGGTTCTTTCCTTCTCAAAAATTTTACCAAACTGTAACCAAAGACCTCTATACTGAAATCATCACCGTTTGCGTTCAGGACAACCGCGATATGTATTGAGTGCAAAGCACTCGCAAGATAACGCTGTTGAGATAGTAGTTTGAAGGTATCAATAGAGCTTTCACCTCGAACCCGTATTATTGGTATTTGTCAGGGCCAGGTTGTGTCCTGGCAACAGTTACAAAAGGATGAAGAGAGATGAGTGCAAAAGTTAGCGATTTTCTGTTAGAACGCCTTTCACAGTGGGGAGTCAAACGTATTTTCGGCTATCCAGGCGATGGAATTCTCGGTATCATGGGTGCCTTAGAGCGTCATGCAGATCTGTTCCATTTTGTGCAGGTGCGTCATGAAGAAATGGCGGCCTTTATGGCTTCCGGCCACGCGAAATTTACGGGTGAGCTTGGTGTTTGCATGGCGACCTCAGGGCCGGGCGCGATTCACCTCCTGAATGGGTTGTATGATGCCAAAATGGATCACCAACCAGTCCTTGCGATTGTGGGCCAATCCGCTCGTTCCGCCCTGGGCGGCAGCTACCAGCAAGAAGTTGACCTCATGAATTTGTTCAAGGATGTCGCGGGTGAGTACGTACATATGTGTACTGACGCGGTGCAGATGCGGCAACTGGTGGACCGAGCGTGCCGTATTGCCCTGGCGGAGCGCACAGTGACCTGTATCATTATGCCCAAAGACGTGCAAGACCTGGACGCCGTGGAGAAGCCGCCGCACAAGCACAACACCGTTCATACCAGCATCGGCTACAACTATCCATACACCATTCCCCAGGCGCAAGACCTGCAACGGGCAGCAGATATACTCAACGAGGGCAAGAAGGTTGCTATCCTGGTGGGTGCTGGCGCGATGGATGCTGGCCCAGAGGTCACTCAGGTTGCTGATCTGCTCGGCTGCGGTGTCGCAAAAGCCCTGCTGGGCAAAGCGGCTCTGCCGGATGATCTGCCCTTTGTCACAGGCGGCCTCGGGCTGTTGGGAACCACGCCGAGTTGGAACATGATGATGAACTGCGATACGCTGCTTATGGTTGGTTCCAGCTTCCCCTATTCGGAGTTCTTACCCAAAGAAGGACAGGCACGCGGCATTCAAATAGATATTGATCCACGCATGCTCGGCATTCGTTATCCGATGGAACTCAACTTGATTGGTGATAGCGTGCAGTCATTGCGAGCACTTCTCCCGCTGCTCAAGCGGAAGGAAGATCGTTCATGGCGCGAGAAGATCGAGTCCGATATTCGCCATTGGTGGAAGACTGTGGAGGCTCGCGCGAAGGAGAGTGCAGACCCGATCAATCCAGAGTACGTTGCCTGGGAACTCTCACCACGCATTCCTGACAACGCGATCTTGAGCGCGGACTCGGGCACGACCGCGAACTGGTATGGCCGTACCATCAAGATGCGCAGGGGAATGAAAGGCTCTGTATCAGGCAGCCTTGCCTCGCTGGGTGCCGCCGTTCCCTATGCCATTGCAGCAAAATTTGCCTATCCCGACCGCGTAACCATTGCCCTTACTGGAGATGGCGCGTTTCAGATGAACGGACTCAACGAGATGCTCACCGTGAAGAAATACTGGAAAGAATGGAGCAACCCGCACATCATTTTCATCGTGTTCAATAACCAGGATTTAAACCAGGTTACGTGGGAGCAGCGCATTGAAGCGGGTGATCCCAAGCTCCCGATCACCCAGTCCATCCCCGATTGCCCCTATGCAACCTACGCTGAATCGCTTGGGCTACAGGGCATTCGCGTTGATAAGCCGGAAGATGTTGGTCGTGCGATTGACGAGGCACTTTCCGCCAACCGTCCTGCCCTCATAGATGTGTACACCGATCCGAATGTGCCGACGATTCCACCGCACATTACATTTGAACAGGCGAAGAATTACAGTACAGCCTTATTGAAGATGGACCCGGATGAGGGCGGCATTATCATGGAGTCCATTAAGAGTGTCGTTGAAGGGGTTATACCGGGACTCGGTGAGAAGGATAGATAGAGATGGCAAGCACACGATTTGGGAACAATGGCGTTGCTATCGAACGGCTTGATGTCTCTGCCTATACGGTGCCGACCGACTCGCTAGAGGCGGACGGCACCTATACCTGGGACAAAACGACCATTGTAATTGTTGAGGCGCACGCTGGAAACAAAAGTGGTCTTGGCTACACGTATGCAGATACCTCGACAGCAAATCTTATCAAGACCCTGCTCATCCCGAATATAGAGGGACGCGATGTAATGAACGTTCCAGGGTGCTGGAAGACAATGGTTGAATTGATTCGCAATCTCGGGCGTCCTGGCATTTCGTCGATGGCAATCGCGGCTGTTGATGCGGCTTTATGGGATTTGAAAGCGCGTTTGCTTGATGTGGCGCTGGTCACACTACTAGGTGTAGCACGGGAGGCTGCACCGATTTACGGGAGCGGCGGTTTTACATCGTATTCTAAAGAACAACTGCAACGACAGCTTGGTGACTGGGTAACTGCTGGAATTCCGCGTGTCAAGATGAAGATTGGAACACATCCCGAGGATGATCCTCGCCGTGTAGCCGAGGCACGGGAGGCAATTGGTCCCGACACCGAACTCTTTGTCGATGCCAATGGCGCCTACAGCCGTAAGGAGGCTTTGGCGATGGCTGACCTCTTTGCTGCCGAGTACGGCGTCACCTGGTTCGAGGAGCCGGTCTCATCCGATGACCTGGAAGGGCTGCACCTGATCCGGAATCGTGGCCCAGCAGGGATGGACATCGCGGCAGGCGAATATGGCTATGATCTGTGGTACTTCCGCCGCATGCTAGAGGCAGAAGCGGTGGACGTGCTGCAAGCGGACGCCACACGCTGTGCTGGTATAACAGGTTTCATACGTACAGCAGCACTCTGTGAAGCTCGTTCGCTGCAATTGTCGTCACATTGTGGACCAGCACTGCATGTCCATCCCTGTTGTGCGGTTCCTAACTTCCGTCATATGGAGTACTTCCACGACCATGTACGCATCGAGCACATGTTCTTCGATGGCGTGCCGACACCTGTTCATGGTGAATTGCGTCCTGACCTGTCGCGTCCCGGCATGGGTCTTGAGTTTAAACGCGCTGACGCGGAAAAGTATGCTGTGTAGAGGTCCCCCTACGAAAGAGGATAGATGCTGTGAAACATGTGGTGGTTCTCAACGAAAACGCAAATACTTATATATAGTTAGTAGGCGCGATTGGACTTCTCGCATGGAGGATGCTACGAAAACGTGTCGATGAGCACTAGGGGGATGCACAATAAACTTTAGAGGAAAGCTCTACACGCTCTATCACGGCGTTTTTTATCTTGCTTCAAGACTGTGGAGGATCGTGGACACGGGCTGTTGTTTGGGATGTTGAGTAGGAAAAGAGAGGAGAGTCTATTCTTATGGCTCTAACAAAACCTATGGATGCTGTTAAAAAATTAAGTGAGAGTTCAGTAACACATCTTGCCAATGGGAAACAACAGCATTCTGGACTGCAAAACCTGTTACCGAAGCAGATTACCCATGACGGGATCGTGCTGGACCAGCATATTCGTGAAGGCCGCTTCCAACGGAGTCTTTCGCTGATCACGGCCTTCTCCGCATTGCTTGCTGGTCTCGAGGTATCGTATGAACACTATCGCGGCAGTTATGGTCAGCGTATTATGTATACCCCAGTGCTTCTCAGCCCGCCCTTGATCATCGCAGGCGTGTGGGCTGCGTTTAACCGGCGTATAGCACGAACGCTATTACCTGCGACATCGCTCGTCATTTTGCTCGATGGATGCGTTGGGTTCTACTTCCATGTGCGTGGTATTGCGCGTAAACCTGGCGGCTGGCGCATTCCCATCTTCAATGTCATCATGGGGCCACCCGTCTTTGCACCCCTGTTGTTCGCGATCAGCGGATTTCTTGGCCTGATTGCGTCAGTCTTACGCCGCGAGGATGATCTCCAACAGGGCACAATTCCTGGGCTACCGCGACCACGCTCGGCCTGGCTCGGCCTGATTCCTCGCAAGCTCACCCAGGAAGGACTCATTTTTGAGCAAGATATACGCGAGGGTCGCTTTCAACGTATGCTGGCGGTAGCTACTGCCATCTCGGCTTTCTTTAGTGGCATCGAGGCGCTCTACTCACACTACAAAAATAACTTTAGCTACAAAGTTCAATGGACGCCCATTTTACTCACGCCCATCCTGATGATCGCTGGTATTGGAGCAGTATGGAGTCGTACAATTGCGCGCACGCTCTTACCGCTCTCTTCGGCACTGGCGCTTTTGAATGGAGGAATCGGTTTCTTTTATCACGCTCGTGGTGTGATGCGTCGTCCTGGAGGTCTCAAGAAGCCTTTATACAATGTGCTGTATGGCCCTCCGATCTTCGCGCCGTTGCTCTTTGCCGCCTCTGGTTTCCTCGGCTTGCTGGCTAGTTTACTGAGAAGGGCTGACTCATGAAAAAAATCACAAAAAAACATCAGGCACCTGTGTACCAGGTTTCACCGGAGACGCATTCGGACGTGGACCCCAGTCAACTGCCTGTGGACTCCGAGACCGGACAGCCTCTCGCGCCAATGGCTCAACCAGGCTACTATCCGCACTATTCCACACTGAGTCAGCAGTCTTTTTGGGATGAGGCTACGCGTAGGGTTGTGCTGAACCGTGTTCATAACGTTCCGCCTATTCGCTTCTTTTCGTCTGACGAGGCCCGGTTGATGCAAGCCATCTGTGACCGTTTACTGCCACAGGATGACCGCGATGAGGAGCATAAAATCCCGATTGTGAATTACATCGATGAGCGCTTGCAGAGTGGACGCATCGATGGCTATCGCTTCGAGGGTATGCCATCCGACGCTGAGGCGCACCGGCTTGGACTACAAGGTATCGAGGCCATCGCTCAACACATGTACGAGAAGTCCTTTATCTATCTTGGTCCACTAGAGCGAGATACGGTGCTTCAAACCATTCATGATGTCAATCCACCTGCGGGTAATGAAATCTGGCAAAAGATGCCTGCCCAGCGTTACTGGCTCTTAATTATGCAGGATGCTGTTGATGCCTATTATGCACATCCCTATGCATGGGACGAGATCGGTTTTGGCGGACCTGCCTATCCGCGCGGTTACATGCGTCTTGAGGGGGGGAAGCCAGAACCCTGGGAGACCGACGAAAAACGTTATGAGTGGGATGCACCTGCCACATCGCTCTCTGGAAAGTACACACCTATTGGTGGACCAGAGGGTCATAAGAAGCAACCATCAGGTCAAGAGGGAACACACTAGGGGCATGCAATGGCACTGCTTGCGGGTGATAGAAGGAGATTATCGTGAAAAATCCAATCCTGGGAGCTTTTAACGGGGCCAAGCCAGATAAACATGAGCTAGGGCCTCTACAAACAATCGACTTTCCGATGAACACATTTAAGCCTGATGAGGAGGTTGATTTCTGCATCGTCGGCGTTGGTTCGGCGGGGGGAGTGCTGGTGCAGCGGCTTGCGCGTGCTGGATTTCGGGTGGTGGGCATCGAGGCGGGTCCGTTTTGGGATACGGAACGTGATTGGGTGAGTGATGAGGCAGGCTCGTCCAAGCTGTATTGGAATCAACTGCGTATTACGGGAGGGGAAGACCCGATCACGCTTGGGGCAAATAACAGTGGACGTGGTGTAGGTGGTGGGTCGGTCCACTGGGCAGGATTTACACCGCGCTTTCATCCATCAGATTTCCATGTGCTTTCATCTGACGGTCTCGGTGCAGACTGGCCTATCTCATATGATGACCTCAAGCCCTACTATGAATTGCTTGAAAAAGAAATTCCCGTCTCTGGGCCAGCCTATTATCCCTGGGGCGATCCTCATGGCTATATCTATGGACCGCATCCTTCAGGTGGAGTTGCCGACGTGCTGGTCAGAGGATGTAGCAGACTTGGCATTCGGACCGTTGCTGGCGGACCCGTCGCCATCATCGCGGGATCGCATGGTGATCGACCACACTGCATCTATCGCGGCTTCTGTATACAGGGCTGTAAGGTAGGTGCCAAGCAGAGTACCTTGATTAGCCATGTCCCTGATGGGATACGTCACGGTGCCGAGATTCGTGCAAACAGTATGGTCGCGCGCATCAATATGAAGAACGGACGCAGCACGGGCGTCACCTACTTCGATTCCGATGGGAACGAGCGCGAGCAGAGGGCGAAGGTGGTTATCGTGAGCGGGTATGCCATCGAGACGCCGCGCCTGCTGCTCAACTCGGCCTGTCCTGGTTTTGAGAATGGACTGGCGAACTCCAGCGGTACTGTGGGCAAGTATCTGATGGTGCAGATCGGCAACGTTGTGATGGGACGCTTCGAGGAGCCTGTGCGTATGTACAAAGCACCGCCAGCGAATGGATTGACCGAGGAGTTTTACGAAACTAATCCCAAGAATGACTTCGTGCGTGGCTTTGCTATTCAGACGGTCGGCCCCTTGCCCATCGCCTTCGGAAAACAAATGATGGTGGCAAAGGGAGCCTGGGGTTGGGGCATGCGCCGCGTGATGATGGACTACAACCACTGGGCGGCCCTTGGCGTGCTGGGCGAAATCTTGCCGTGGGAAGACAATCGTGTGGAGGTGGCCGAGGAGAAGGATGAACACGGCATCCCCGTCGCGAAGGTTACATTCGGCATGCATGAGAATGACAAAAGGATCGCCAAGGCGGGCGTTGAAAAGACGACCGAGATTCTGCACGCCGCTGGCGCACAGGAAGTTGTGCAGGAGTCGCGTTACGCCCACCTTGTCGGAGGCGCGCGCATGGGCAAAGACCCGCGCACATCGGTCGCGAACAGCTATGGCCGTACACATGATATTGCTAATCTGTTCGTCTGTGACGGAAGCCTCCTTCCTACCCAGGGATCGGCCAACCCTGGCCTCACGATTCAGTCGCTCGCCGCACGTACCGCCGACTACCTCATTGCAAATGCAGGCGATTTGTTGTCGCAACACCCAGAGCGTGTCTCTGTTCCCAATCCACCTGCTGGACGCAATCTTTCGCCAGCAGGAACGGCGAACAAGGGCGTGCCTCGGATCAAATAGTCATTTTAAAAAGATATGGATGTACAATAAAAGGAGAGATATATGAAATCTCATACATCTGAAGTTGTCGTTGTTACTGGTGCCTCGGCAGGAGTCGGACGTGCAATTGCGCAAAAGTTCGCCAAGCGGGGTGCTCATGTAGGACTGCTCGCTCGCGGCCATGCAGGGCTAGAGGGTGCCAAGGCGGATGTTGAGAAATTGGGTGGAAAGGCACTTATCATCCCGACTGATGTAGCCGATGCGGATCAGGTTGAAGCTGCTGCCTCTCAGGTCGAGGAAATATTTGGTCCCATTGACATCTGGATCAACGTAGCGATGGCCTCGGTCTTTTCGCCTTTCAAAGAGATGAAGCCCGAGGAGTTCAAACGCGTCACCGAGGTCACCTACCTCGGGCAAGTCTATGGGACGATGGCGGCCCTGCATCGCATGCTCCCCCGCGACAAGGGGAGAATCATCCAGGTCGGCTCTGCTCTTGCCTATCGAGGTATTCCGCTCCAATCGGCCTATTGTGGCTCCAAGCACGCCATTCAAGGGTTTACCGAGTCGGTGCGCTGCGAACTCATTCACGATAAGAGCAACGTGAAGATCACGATGGTACAGCTTCCCGCCGTCAATACGCCACAGTTTAGCTGGGTCAAGAGCCGCCTCCCCGATAAGGCACAACCGGTGCCACCAATCTACCAACCCGAAGTAATCGCGGACGCCGTAAGCTACGTCACGGACCACTATCGTCGGGAACTGTTTATTGGCCTTTCCACGGTCATCGCCATCCAGGGCAACAAGATTGCACCAGGGCTTGGTGATCAGTATCTCGGTAAAACGGGCTACAAATCGCAACAGACCAACCAACATGCCAATCCCGACCGCCCCAACAACCTGTGGTACCCGGTTGATGATGACCGAGATCATGGAGCGCATGGGGCCTTTGATGACAAAGCAAAGAGTAGCAGTTGGCAACTCTGGGCGGATACTCACCGTGGCCTGCTCGCTCTGGTCGCAGGTGGCCTTGCTGGTCTGCTAGGTACGGCCTTGTTCTGGAGGAAACAATGAGAGCAGAGGAATTGAGTCAGCAACTGCGCCTCGGATCAGGGGAGTTCCTGGGACAGCGGCGTGGAATCGTGGGCTTGGCCCTGGTCGCGGTAGGGTCGATGAGTCTGATCACGCTTTACCAGATGGGCATCATCAAGCACTTGCCAGAGCCGCCCCTGCCTATGCTGGATGCCGACAAGGTAGACGCTTCGGCTGAAGCCTACTCTCGCTTCGAGACACCCGACGGTATTCTCGGCATCGGTAATTACGCGATGACGATGGGACTGGCCGCGATGGGAGGACGAGACCGTGCCCAGAAGCAGCCCTGGATTCCGCTCTTGCTCGCGGCGAAGGTGGCATTTGACACGTCGCAGGCGATTCGATTATTCTTTGATCAGAAAACAAAGTATCATGCCTTCTGTTCCTGGTGCCTCCTCGCTGCTGGCACCACTATCGCCACCATTCCTCTGGTCATTCCAGAGGCATATGCGGCAGTGCGTCGATTGTTGGGAAAAACGGTATCGTAGTGACAAGAGCTGAGATTAGGAGTAGATGGTCGTCTGAATGTGCTCCTAGAAAGTGGATAAATTCCTATGATCCCTCACGTGGTGATCGCGTCGTTGGGTTTTCCTATCTGGCTACGTGTTAGCCACTATATTAACTTGCTCTTCATTGGACTGCTGATCCGCAGCGGCATCCAGATTCTCGCGGCTCACCCACGGTTATACTGGAATGACAACTGTACGCCCGGAACAGATTGGATAAAGTTTACGAAGAAAAAAGTGCCAGTGGGGAAGGATGTTGTCTACTCCTCACTGGATGACGAGGTACCTGCATCGCCGTTGTTGGCCCTTCCGGGAGGGAAAAACCTGGGCGTTGGTCGGCACTGGCATTTCTTCTCCGTCATCTTCTGGGTGCTCAACGGTGTGGTGTATGTCGTCCTCCTCTTCGCAACAGGCGAGTGGGCGCGTCTGATACCCACATCCTGGTCCATTATCCCAGATGCATTCCAGACCTTTCTTACCTACATCAGCTTTCATATTCCGCCAGCAAGTGACTTTCACCCATACGACCCGCTTCAGCAACTCGCCTATGCAGGTGTTGTCTTTCTGCTCGGGCCATTTATGCTGCTCACGGGGGCAACGATGTCGCCTGCTGTTGCTGCTCGTTTTCCCTGGTACATCAAGCTCTTCGGAGGTCGCCAGGTGGGACGGAGCCTGCATTTTTTGAGTCTCATCGCGTTTATTCTCTTCATCATCGTGCATACCGCCCTGGTACTCATCGTCCATTTCCAAAACAACATTCGAGACATCGTTCTTGGTAGTGAGCGGACGAACTTCTGGCTAGCCGTTGGCATCGCCATCGCCGCACTCGTGCTTGTCGCGGTCATCTATGTGTGGACAACGCTCTACTCAGCTCATCATCGACGGAAGGTTCAGCATGCATTAGGGGCGGTGGTCGATCCCACACGCAATTTTCTCCTGCATGGAGAGAGGTCGGTACAGCATTATAAGGAAACTGACATTTCGCCCTATTTCTGGGTCAACGGTGCTCCTCCTACCAGCGAAGAGTATCGCTACCTGGCACAGAACAACTTCCGCGATTGGAGGTTGGAAGTAGGTGGCCTCGTCGAACAACCTCTTTCCTTGTCCCTTGATGACCTGCGTGCAATGCCTGAAACCTCACAAATCACCAAACATAACTGTATTCAGGGCTGGTCAGGTGTTGGCAAGTGGACAGGTGTTAATGTGAGCGAAATTCTGAACCGCTGTCAGCCGCAGGCCGAGGCGCGCTACCTCGTCTTTACTTCCTATGGGCTTGACGAGCACAGTCTTGATGGCAAACACTACTACCCGTACTACGAGGTCATCGATTTCGAGTTGGCGAAGCATCCCCAGACGATCCTGGCTTACGGCTTCAATGGCGAAACGCTTCCTATCCCTCATGGAGCACCGCTTAGACTACGGGTCGAGACGGTCCTGGGGTACAAGATGGCGAAGTACCTGCGCTCAATCGAGGTAGTTGCAACCTATGATGATATTCGCGCGGGACAAGGTGGTTCACGTGAAGATACGGCGTACTATGGTAAAGGCGCAGAGGTATAAGCAGTGTTGTATGGAAAGAATAGGAGAAAATAGATGAGTTCACAACGGACGCAGAGCGCTCTAGCTGTCACAGCAGTTGTAGGACTATTACTCACAGCATGGGGGCTCTCACAGCGAAAAACTGCTACCATACACGGACAGGTCGTAGTGATTACTGGCGGTTCTCGTGGATTGGGGTTAGCCCTGGCGGAAGAGTTTGCTCTGCAAGGAGCGAAGCTTGTCCTGTGTGCACATGAAGAACAGGAACTGGAACAGGCACGCCAGCAGCTTGTCGCTCAAGGAGCAGAGGTGCTGGCACTCTCCTGCGATATGACGCAGCGAGAGCAAGTCCAACACCTGGTGGATCAGGCCACAGCTCACTATGGGCGGATAGATGTACTGGTCAACAATGCAGGCATTATTACCGTAGGGCCTGTGATGACGCAAACACTCGACGACTATGAGGACAGCATGAACGTCATCTTTTGGGGGTCCCTGTACGCAACGATGGCGGTACTTCCTCAGATGCTTGAGCGCAAACGTGGCTGCATCGTGAACATCTCCTCGATTGGAGGCAAGGTCAGTGTTCCCCACCTCTCGCCCTATTCCAGTGCGAAGTTCGCGCTCACAGGCTTCTCGGAAGGTCTGCATGCCGAACTTGCCAAAGAGGGAATTGCGGTTGTGACCATTATTCCTGGACTTATGCGTACAGGGTCTCCAGTCAATGCATTCTTCAAAGGCAAACACCATGCTGAATACACCTGGTTCAGCTTAGCAGACAGCCTTCCCCTGCTCTCGACAAGCGCAAAGAAGGCAGCACGGCAGATTGTGCGTGCAACGAAAAAGGGCCAGGTGGAGCTTATCCTGACCTTTCCTGCCAAATTGCTCGCACTCCTGCATGGCCTCTTTCCTACCATGACTATCAAGCTATTGGGAATCACCGACCGCCTCCTGCCACGCTCTGGACAGGTTGAGGGACTTGATCGGAGCACAGGAAGGGAAAGCGAGACTCCTCTTTCGCAATCGTTTTTGACCACGCTTGGGCAACAGGCTGCGCAAAAATATAATGAAAATGCTGACGAGTAGAAAAGAGATGTAGATACGGAGGACTTGACGGAGCGCTGCCGTTTTATAAAATAACCTGGATATGAAAAACGCCTGTAGGGGTCTAATTCATTACACCCTCGTTGCCGCTCGGGATCGTTGCCCAACGAGGGTGTAATGAATTAGACCCCTACGAGCGTCCATCATCCCCCAGTTATTTTGTAAAAATCATCAACTGTCTTCTCTCCTCAGGGCAAGAGGGCAATAGCGAACAATCCAGCGATTCCCGCTATATACAACACAAGCACTGTCAGGGAATCGATGCCCATATGGAGAAGCTGTCGCTTAGGCCGAAAGATCAATCCACAGATATAGACGGTTGTGAGCAGGATGCCCAGTCCAGCCAGGTAGATGTCTGTATTCTTCGCCTGCGGAAGCACGGCTTGCCCAGAGAGCAGCGTTGCTACTAGGAAGAGTACGGGCAAGAAGGCGTTGCCACCAAAGATATCACTGAAGGCGAGATTGTAGGCTCCGGCCTTCACAGAAGCAAGCCCGGTAGATAACTCCGGCAGCGAGGTAGAGGCGGCAAGGACGGTGCTGCCAAAGAGAACACCACTCAGGCCGATATGTGTGGCTATAACGTCACCACTCTCTTCAAGGACGACGCCAGCAACCAGCGTGACCAGGGACGCGATGGCAAAGACAACGATGACGCGGGTCGTACTCCATTTCTGCGTTGTTTCTTTGGTTTTGTCTCCTCGCTTCCCGTGCAACGTATTTGGGGGGCGTCCTTTTTCTTGCCAGGGAAGATTCTTGCGCGCCTTACTCAAAAGCCAGATGCCGACTAACCACAAGACCGTAATGAGGAGCGCGCCAGGGGTGATATGTGCAAAGATGAGCGATTTGGGGAGTTGAGTTCCCATGATCGCGAGAATCAGGACAGCGACAACCAGCACTCCTTCAAGAACAAGTTCAAGTGAAGCCGCGGCATAGCTCAGTGCATCCTCTCGCCACAAACCAAAGATATCCAGAAAGACCAGCACCACCGTCTGAATGCCGATACCACCTAGAATATTGCCGATAGCAATACCAAGATTATGTGAAATGCTAGCACTTACAGTGATAGCGATCTCAGGTAAATTGGTTGCGATGGACAGCAGAATCAGTCCTCCCAATGCTTGACCGAGGCCAAAGCGTGATGCAATGACATCAGTGGTGTTTGAGAGTTGGATACCCGCGAACCAGACAGCGGCGGCACCCGCAAGGAAGAGAAGTAACAGAATGGGCAACGACAACGCGTGAAACATGAGTGCTCCTTTGGCGTATTTTCTTGATGTGTGCAAAGTAAGATTACTCCTTTTTTGTTAGAAAATGGTAAGGACAAGATTGAAGAAAACAGCAGAGTGGAATGAGAAGTTCATAAAAAAGCTCTTTTTTGCAATGAGAAGTGAGGGCTAGCTGACTTATTCCTGTTTTCATCGTTGTATGATGATGTCATACATGTACCGAGATGAAGGGATTATTCATAGACGTGAATAGCCACTTTACGCGGATCATCTCAGTATCGAAAGACGATTTGCAAGCAATAGAATGATCTCGTATGAGAAAATACCAATAAGATGGAGATTGCATTATGACTGCTCTCATGTGGCGACGCTATGTGGCAGAGGTTTTAGGAACATTTGCCTATGTCTTCTTTGGTTGCGGCGCAAGAATAGTCGTGGAGAATGGGCAAGATGGTGTCAATCGTTTGCTGGTTTACTTTACCTTCGGATTTACCTTGTTTGCTATGACCTTCGCCCTCAGCCATATCTCTGCTGCTCCCTTCAACCCCGCGATCACCCTCGGCCTGGCGGTTGCGCGACGCTTTCCATGGCGCTATGTCTGGCCTTACTGGGCCGCCCAGGTTATTGGTGCGCTGGCGGCAAGTAGTATGCACTTTCTTCTGCTCCCTCATAGAGCCGCGACTGCTCTCTATGGTGCGACAAGTCCAAGTCTCGGGTCGGGTCAGGCCGTGGTCATCGAGGCGATCATGACCTTCTTCCTTATGCTGGTTGTTATGTCCTCGGCAACAGATCGACGTGTCAATCGAGCCGCTATCGGACTTGCGACTGGACTGACCATCACGTTATGTGGTTTGTTTGCCGGGCCACTCACAGGAGGAAGTTTGAATCCTGCCCGTAGTCTCGCGCCAGCCCTGTTCGCGGGTGGAAATGCATTGACAAACGTCTGGATTTATTGGGTTGGTCCTCTGTTGGGAGCGATAGCAGGAGCCCTGGTGTACGAGGCGCTGCGAGGTGGGAAAGAATATGCTATGGAGGTACCAGAAGGAATCTTTAATCGTGTAGGGAGCACGAAAGGCTCACATTGAATGGGAAGACGAAGCGTTGATCGTATAACCACCTCCTTGTACTTCCTCAATGAGGTTGCTCATGTTCTCAGCATTCAGTTTCTCCTGCAAAGAACGTACATACACCTTCACAATTTCCAATCCAGCCTCGTTATCGTAGTCCCAAATCTGCTGAAAGATGGTTTCTTTTGTCAAGACATGCCCAGCCTGTTGAGCAAGGAGGACAAGCAGGTTATACTCACGCCTGGTCAGTTCAAGAACACGACCAGCGCGTGTTACTCGACGGGTTGTCATGTCAATAACCACATCCGCGACGTGAAGGGTTTGTGAAGGCTGTGTCGTCTCCTCTACACGCCGCAGCGCGGCTCGAATGTGAGCCAGAAACTCGTCAAAGACGAAGGGTTTGAGAATATAATCATCGGCACCGGTCTCCAAGCCAACAACTTTGTCGGATGCTTCGTCTCTTGCTGTGAGAAGAATGATGGGCAAGTCTTTTCCTCGTGCTCTTCGGAGACGGCGACACACCTCATAGCCATCTATGCCAGGAAGGACAATATCTACAATGACCAGATCAGGCGAAAAACTGTACAGAAGTTTGAATACCTCCTCACCATTCCAGGCAACCAACACATCAAATCCTTTATAGCTGAGCCCTCGTTTTACTACATTGGCGATCAGTGGTTCATCTTCCACCATGAGTATCCGCTTCATATGTTCCTCGTTCCCTGTTTCTCCCTATGGGAGTGCTTACACGTATTGCATAGCCTCACGTTTTCCTGGAACTTCCCTTTCTCGCTGTGTTATGTATCATTTGCCAATTGTAGTAAGCTGAGGTTAGAGAACAGTTAGAAACACGAAGGTTTCTTTGTGTGGCTAGGGTGCTTTGTACCGGAGAAGGGAACTCATCTTGCGTTTGCTCGTGGGGCTGCTTCAGAAAAAGGATCATGATGAGGAAAAGCAAAGGAGCTTATCGGATGGAAGTGGAAAAGAAGGATATACATCCAAATCCCTTTGCAATCTACAACATAGTAATATACACTACCATTAAGAAACATATCACTTCTTTTAGCAGGAGAGCACCTATGAATGCTGCCCCCCGTCTGAGCCGACTTCTTGCCGCAGATGGCAAGTGCTTTGATGTTGCAATCGACCATGGCTTTTTTAACGAGCGTACGTTTCTCAATGGCATCGAAGATATGCGCCATGCCATCTTGACTATCGTTTCCGCCAATCCCGATGCCATTCAACTCGCTCCTGGCCTTGCGCCTCTTCTGCAGAATCTTCTGGGCAAGGCGAAACCGTCGCTGGTACTGCGTACCGACGTGGCGAACGTTTATGGCAAAGAACTTCCGCGTTATCTGTATAGTCGCATGATTGAGAATGCTGTTGAACAGTCATTAGCCCTTGACGCTGCCTGCGTCGTCGTCAATCTGCTGCAACTTCCTGGTCAAGCAGAACTTCATGCGCAGTGTGTGGAAAATATTTGTCACCTCAAGCCTCAATGTGATCGCTATGGCATGCCCTTGATGATAGAGCCTTTGGTGATGCAACAGAACGCGGAGGCAGGTGGCTACATGGTTGATGGCGATATCGACAAGATACTTCCTCTTGTGCGGCAGGCCGTCGAGTTGGGGGCAGATATTATCAAGGCTGATCCATGCGACGATGTGAGTCAGTATCACACCGTCGTTGAGGTGGCGAGTGGGTGTCCCGTCCTGGTGCGCGGCGGTGGCAAGGCATCGGACGAGGAGATTGTGACGCGCACCTATCGACTGATGCGTCAGGGTGCCTCTGGTATCGTCTATGGTCGAAACGTTATTCAACATGAACGACCCGCAGCTATGACGCGAGCGTTGATGGCTCTTGTCCACGAGAATGCAACACCTGAACAGGCGATGAAAATACTACAGGGGTGAGTAATAGATGGCAAAACGCATCATCAAATTTGGTATTATCGGCTGCGGTTTGATGGGACGAGAGTTCGCCAGTGCCGTGGCTCGCTGGTGCCACCTGCTCGATCAGGATGTGATGCCGCGCATCGTTGGTATCGCAGATACCAACCCCGCTATGTTGACCTGGTTTCAGGATGCCTTCGATACACTGGAGGTCGTGACGCAGGATTATCACGACCTGCTCAATAGCCCGAATATTGATGCCATTTACTGCGCGATACCCCACAACCTCCATGAGCAGGTTTACATCGACTGTATCGAGGCGGGAAAGCACCTCTTCGGCGAGAAACCCTTCGGCATTGACCTTGATGCGAATGCTCATATTATGGCGGTTGTGCGCTCACATCCGCAGGTCCTTGTGCGCTGCTCCTCGGAATTGACCTTTTTCCCCGGTGCGCAAAAGATTATCCAATTTCTTCATGAAGAGCAATTTGGCACGATTTTAGAGGTGCAGGCGGGTTTTCTGCATAGCAGCGACCTTGATCCACACAAGCCAATCAACTGGAAACGGCGCATCGCTACGAACGGGGAATACGGCTGCATGGGTGATCTCGGTATGCATGTGCTGCATATTCCTCTGCGCGCGGGATGGTTTCCACGCAATGTACGCGCCCTACTTTCCAAGATTGTGACTGAGCGTCCCGACTCTAATGGACGGATGGTTCCATGTGAGACCTGGGACAACGCCGCCCTGTTCTGCGAAGTACAACAGGGGAGTCAGCGCTTTCCCATGACGCTCGAAACCAAGCGTATCGCACCAGGAGAGAGCAATACATGGTACATACGCGTTCTCGGCACAGGATTCTCTGCCGAGTTTAGTACCAAGTATCCTCGCACGCTGCGGATGATGTCCTATACCTCAGGAGGACGTCAAGCGTGGCAGGCGCAAGACCTGGGCTCCCAATCGGCCTACCCAACTATCACGGGTGGCATCTTCGAGTTTGGCTTCTCCGACTCGGTCTTACAAATGTGGGCGGCTTTCTGCGACGAACTTGCCCACCCTAACGCGATGCGCCAGCCCTTCTTTTGTGTTACGCCGGATGAGACCGAGCAGAGCCATCGTCTCTTCACGGCAGCACTTGAGTCAAACCGTACCGCACAAGTTATTCAGTTAGAGGATAATTCATGATGCGCTGTCTCGCTCGGCACGCCGAGCGAGACAGCGCATCATGAATTATCGTCCCTACTAGACGGGTTGAGCCATCCATGCTATCATAGCCATAATCAAGAGAGGAGTCATGAAAGAGGGAGTTGATACTTCATGCAGCATTTTGACTTATACCATTGGCTTTTTGATACACCTACTGATGCTGGTACTAATGCGGGACTTTCGGGACCTGAAACATTTCACTACCTGTGGCCCTGGCTTATCTTCTGCTGCGCTGGGCTGCTGATTACCTTCTACTACTCGGTCGAGGGTCGCAAACGCTTTGTTAAAAACAAGCCCCTTATCAAATACATGCTGGATCGCTTTCTCGGCTGGTTCGCGGTGATCTGCTTCATCGGTCTTCCCCTGATCTTCTCGCGTGTGTTCCTATACGACTACTTCTTTGCCTGGCGTTTCTGGCGTGTTCTCTGGGTTGTTGGCCTGCTGACGTGGGCGGTTATCTGGGGAGTATATCTCATTCGCAAGTATCCAGAGGAGCGTGCGAACTTCATCGCCTACCAAAATCGCCAGCGGTACACTCCCAAAGGAAACAAACGCAAGACAAAGGCGTTGTCACGATAATAAGCAATCGCCGTACATAGGGCTGGACAAAGCCACAGGGCGACCCCTTGTGGCATCGGAGTTTAACATGTTTCCCTCTGCTGGTATTATCCTCGCAGGTGGACGGAGCAGGCGTATGGGCAGCGACAAAGCCCTTCTTCCACTTCCTGACAACGGACACACCACCTTCGTTGAACACCTTGCCACTCTGCTCACCTCGTTGTGCCAGGAAGTCACTGTTATTGCGCGTGACGCGGATCAAGCCGCCAGTTACACATTTTCGGGAGTACGAGTTGTCACGGACAAAACGCCTGATGTCGGCCCATTGATGGGCCTCTATACAGGTCTGAGTGAAGTACAGGCGTCTCATGCCCTTGTAACAGCGGTAGATATGCCCTTTGTGCAACCTGAGATTGTTTCGTTTCTGCTTGCACAGTCTCTTGATGATGCACTCGTTGTGCCTATGGTACAGAACATTCCTCAAGTACTCTTCTCGGTATACCCCCGTTCGATACTCCCTAAAATCGAAGCGCGTTTGCGAGAGGGGCGTCGTGATCCGCGCAGTTTATTAGATGTCGTCCCTGTGCGCTATATAGAAGAGGCGCAACTGCGCGAGATCGACCCGCGCCTGCGCTCGTTCGTCAATGTAAATACTCCTGAAGAGTATGCGCAGGATAGATGAACGAATGACAATGCGGTGAGGCGTTGTCATTCGTTCATCTCCCCCGCATGATTCACCTGTCGCCAGCGGCGTTGCGCCATTCCCTTCAAATCTGACTCAAAACCGCGCAGCATGAGCCATTCGCGCGTCTCACCGGTCACCACGACATCGGCCTGTCGCAGTTGGGCGACGCTTGCGGCTCCGCTCAACTGCATTGCCACCTTCATCTCTGCTACCACGGTTTCTAAGAGTTCACATACTTTCTCATAGCTCTCACTTGCGGCCTTGAGGAAAGGGAAGCCCATGCCGACCAGCGTTGCGCCGAGGGCAAGGGCACGAGCAATATCTAACCCGGTGCGAACGCCACCAGTAGAGATAAGTGGAAGACGTGCTGTACTCGCCTCAACGACGGCGATAGGCGTGGCAATCCCCCAGTTCTGGTAGAGCAGACCTATATTCATCGTCTGCTCGTCGCCGCGCGACTTCGACCGCGCCGCTTCCATTGCTGACATACTGCTGCCGCCTGCTCCACCGACATCTATCGCCGCTACTCCACAAGAACGGAGCAAAAACGCCTGCTCACGGCAGACGCCCGCTCCCGTCTCCTTTGCGATCACTGGCAGTCCCACCTGTCCAATAAGTGTCTTCAATGCAGCCGCCTCTCCAATCGTGCGACGATCCCCCTCTGGCTGTGCCGCCTCTTGCAAACTATTCATATGCACCGCAAGAGCATTGGCACCGATCATGTCGATGGCCCGTTGCACTTGCTCAGGAGTAAAAGCTGCATGACGTGCCTGTGGAATGAGCTGGGGTGCGCCAATGTTAGCAATGAGGAAGGCATTGGGAGCGTTCTCACGCGTAACCGCATAGCTCGATGCCACATCAGGATTCACAATCGCCGCCCGTTGACTTCCAACGCCGAGGGCAAGTCCATAGCGTTCTGCCGCCCGAGCCAGGTTACGGTTAATACTGGTCACGTCTGGATGGCCGCCCGTTAAAGAAGACATAAATAGAGGATAGCGCAACTTGTGACCAAGAAATGGAACTGAGGTGTCTATCTCGTCCAGGTCTACCTCTGGTAACGCTTGATGTACGAACTGTATATCATTCCAGTTGGCCTTCTGCGGTGCTGATACATCCTGCCCCAGCGCGACGCTGACATGTTCTATTTTGCGCTGTTTAACTTCGTTGCTCATATACTAAATCAGTCCTTTCTGTACGCCTGTGTCTACCTTTGACGATGGCGAGATAGACAAGAGGTAGACCGAATATGAGTGCTGGCTGATAAAGCGCGATGGACACTCCGGTGAGACCCATGAAGAGATAGAAGAAAAGTGCCGTACCTGATAATACTAGCATGGTTGAGGTGAACGTATCAAAACGACGAAGCACGACGATCCACAACATCCACAATAGATACCAGGGCCAGAACCACCCCGATACGAGCACAAGGTATGCAAACGCGGCAATATTCCACGCTCGCAGCAGCACGTCAAACCCCGGCATCTCCATTGCCTCATCTGCGCTGGGACTATAGCGCATTCCAGCAAGCGTGGTGGGTGCATGTCGCACCTGTCCAAACATATTGCTGTAGATGAGCGCGAAAATGAAGGTCGCCGAGCCTCGTAATGTCACGTCAGCAGCAGGTATCGGCTGCAAGAAAGGTGGGAAGCGGAGCACGTATGCAACGAGTCGAAAGAAGCCATGCGTCGGACCGACCAGCGTGCCAATGGGCGAATGAACAAAATGTTGCATATCTATCGCAGACGTAATAGCAAAGAAGGTCGAAGCTCCACGCCAGAACGGAAGCCAGATCACCAGCGCGGGCACAAGCACTAGCAATGCTCGCCAGCAGAACCCCCATAAGGCGCGCGGTATGTGACGCTCGGTCCGTACATCGAACCAGATAAGGAGCGGAGCCAGCAGCGATACGATCAAATTCGTGCTGAGCGCCAGGCCAAATAGGAGCAAGGTACCCAAACGCGACCAGCTTCCGTTCCTCAATACATAGAACCACGTTGCCAGCAAGAGCAATGTAAGCAGAACTCCTTCATTGTGACCACTTCCAGCTACCTCGATCAGCACAAGCGGGTTCCAGGCATAGAGCAGCGTCCCGAGCACGCGCCGCCTGGGGGCAACGCGTTCAAGAATACACCATACCAGCACAGTGTTCGCAAGATGCGAAAGAATAGCAGCTCCTTTGAACAGTAGTAGTGTTGTAACTTGACTTCCTCCGACACTTACAAACAATGAAGCGAGGCAGTACCAGAGGGGGCCATAAAGATTCGGGGCATTACGTCCAGAAATTACCCATTGTAGATATGGATCAGTAGAAAATTGTATTGGTGCTGTATTCAGGGGGTCAGCGTGATAAACAGCGAGAATACGGCCAGAGAAGATATAGCTAAAAATATCGTCCGAAAAAAGCATAGGCTGAAACAGAAGTGTGAGACTGTATACTATCGCTCCCACTAGCAATAGGAATAGCCAGCGTCGGTCTGCGTTTTCATCTTTAGAAAAGCGAAGAACACGTCGAATAGTATATGCGTAGGTACCCGAAAGCCCTAGCAGCGCTAAACCTAGAAGAGATGGTGCAATCCACCACTGTGCTGCAGATGAACCAAGAATTGTGAGTAACAGATGTGAAGGCAAGAGCGTCCACCTCCACGAGGTGGCGAGAGGCGAACCGCTCAAATGTAGTTCTGGCAGGGGTGAAAGTGCTACGATAAGTAGGCAGCATAGCTCAAAAAGGCAGAGAGCAACAAACAAACTCCCCCAAAAACGTTGTTTTATTGCAGGTTCTATAATCGGCTCTTTTGTGGTCTGCTGTATTGTTGACAAAGGTAATCCTTCGATGAAGAGGCATTCATGTAGGGGTCTAATTCATTACACCCTTTCGGCAATCACCCAATGTTGGTGCGGCGTCAACGGGGTATAATGAATTAGACCCCTACATCATTCTACATCTCCTGACATAAACACGATTTTATAGCCCTATCCTCTTGAACGAGGCGTCAATGTATTTGACATAATAATCAGTACTGGTGAGTTCACGCAGCTCGTTAGGGGAAAGATACTCTGTGACTTCTGAGTCGTTGCTTAGTGCTTCGAGGAGTGCTGGACCGTGAACTGCCCCCTCGCTTGCCATGCTCCAGACCTTCTTGGCGTTGCGCTGCACCATTTTGTACGCTTCTTGTCGGCCCACACCTTTGTCGATGAGCGCAAGCAGGATGCGTTGCGAGTAGACAAGTCCACCAGTCATGTTCAGGTTGGTTTGCATGCGCTCAGCATCGACCTGTAATCCCCTCATGACCCTGGTGAATATGGAGAGCATGTAGTGAAGCAAGGTACATCCATCGGGGATAATGATGCGCTCGGCTGAGGAGTGGCTGATATCGCGTTCATGCCAGAGGGCGACATCCTCCATTGCGGTGAGGCTAAAGCCGCGCAGCACACGAGCCAGTCCGCAGATACGTTCACACAACTCGGGATTGCGTTTGTGAGGCATCGCTGATGATCCCTGCTGACCAGAACCAAACGGCTCGAATGCCTCGCTCAACTCGGTACGTTGCAGGTGGCGAATCTCCTGTGCCATCTTCTCCAGCGAACTTCCAATGAGCGCGAGTATGGTCATGAAATGTGCATGGCGATCACGCTGCACAATCTGACTAGATATTGGAGCAACACTGAGCCCCATTTGTTCGCAGACGAACTCTTCAATCTGCGGTGGAATGGTGGCATGCGTCCCAACGGCACCAGAAATTTTGCCGACTGTAACCTGCTCTAATGCATCTGCCAGGCGGTGCTGGCAGCGTCGCAGTTCATCCACCCAGAGTGCGAGCTTCAGGCCAAAAGTGATCGGCTCCGCGTGAATGCCATGGGTGCGACCTACCATCAAGGTGTATTTGTACCGCACAGCCGCCTGTGCCATGACCTCTACGAGTTCAGCGAGCGATGCGGAGAACAACTGGCCTGCTTCCTTAATTTGTGCCGCCAGGCCAGTATCGAGTACGTCAGAAGAGGTGAGTCCCAGGTGAACGAAACGCCCTTCCAAGCCAAGCTGCTCCTGAATGGAGCGCAGAAACGAAATCACGTCATGATGCGTCTCTTGTTCTATCTCCTGCATGCGTTGCTCATTATAGCGTGCCTGGCGTATCTTCTCGATAGCATCCTGTGGAATGACTCCCTCACGAGCCCAACCTTCACAGACGAGTAGTTCTACTTGTAGCCATGTATCAATTTTATGTGCGGCTGACCAGACAGCAGCCATCTCTGGTAAAGAATAGCGTTCGATCATAATGTATGGTGGTTCCTCGAAGTGTAAAAGAATATGATAGTTGTTCTAGCCGTAGTGTACCACAAGAAGATCTCTATAGAGATTCCGACAAAACCAAGAAATCATTTCTAAGGCAGCCCCTTGCGGGTGCTCTTGCCATACGCTGCATACGAGATGATTGGTGTAGGGGCCCGATGTATCGCGCCCGTGGGGTGGGGATGTGGGAAAACGTTGCCTGTATTCCACGGGCACCCCCACCCCACGGGCGCGATACATCGGGCCCCTACTGGTTCACCACAACGCCGCAAGATGTCCCTGTGCTTCTACACATGGGGAGGAATGCGGCATTCCTTATTTGGGGCAAGGGACGGGGGAACTCTTGCCCACGAATATATTTCAATAGAAATTGACGTTTGACAAAACTGTGAAACTTTGGTAGACTTGTTCTATGAAAACAACGCTTTCGGCAAAGCTCAAACTGCATATGACCCCTGAGCAATTCAAAGCATTGCGTAGTACGCAACTCGCGTATCGTGATGCGTTGAACTTTGTGTCTCGCTACGCCTTCGCGCATGGCAAGATGAGCAACAAAGTCGGCTTGCAAGAAGGCACGTATGCAGACCTCCGTCAACAGTTTCGTCTTCCCTCACAAATGGCGTGTAGCGTTCCCCGTCAGGTAGGAGCGACCTACAAAGGGTTGTGGACAAGGGTCAAGCAGAATGTTCAAGCCCGACGTGACGGACGTACCAAGAAACGCTACAAAGGACTTGACCAAGCCCCAAAATACGCCTCCCCGACGTTGGAGTATCAATATGGCAAAGACTACAGTTTCAAGCGTGATGCTCATGTGAGTCTCTTGACCCTTGAGGGACGCGTCAGTATTCCCTACACGGGATATACCAAACACGTTGCCTTGATACAGCAGAATGCTGAGATGGGTGCTGCGAAACTGTGGTACGACAAGCCCAAGAAGCAATTCTACTTGATTGTCAGTCTTGAGGTAGAAACGCTTGACCCGACGCCTGACACGCACAAGAATGTGGTAGGGGTTGATGTAGGTGTTCGCTGTCTTGCCGTGAGTAGCACCACCAAAGGAGAGTGCAATTTTTATTCTGGCAAGCAGATAGTTCCAAAGGCCAATCATTACGCACGTCTGAGAAAGCGTCTGCAACGAAAAGGCACCCGTTCGGCAACACGTCGCTTGATAGCGATTAGTGGACGGGAGAGACGGTTGAAGCAAGACGCCAATCATGTCGTGAGTAAGAGGATAACCGAGCAGTACCCGCACGTGCTCATTGGCCTTGAGGACTTGACACATATTCGAGAACGTACGAGAAGACGCACAGGCAAGAAAACAAGCAAGAAGCAACGCACGTCCAATGCGACCTCTAGCAAGTGGGCGTTTGCGGAATTGCATAGCATGATTGCCTATAAAGCTCTCTTGAATAGCAGTATGGCGGTCAAAGTCGATGCTCATTATACGAGCAAGGCATGTCCCATGTGTGGGCATACCAGCGACAAGAATCGTCCGAACAAAGGTTTGCTCTTTGTGTGTCAGAATTGTCATTACACCCTTCATGCGGATTTAGTGGGGTCCAGAAATGTGACCCTGCGAACGTTGCTCATTCGACAAGATTGGATGAGTACGGGTAGATTGTCAGTCTGCCCTGATGTGTCGGACAGCGAAGCTAAAGCACTACGTCTCTTGAGATATAGTGAGTTGCGGTGGAGTCCAGACACAAGCCCCCGTCTTCCAGACGTGGGGTAACTGACAGGTCAAATTGTAACCCAATCGGGCATAAAAACGTGTATTATAGTGTTATCAATGGAAGAATACAAAACAGATATCAGCATACGGCATCCGTTTGGAATAATAGCTTGACGTAGGGATGTTATACATGTACAATCATGCTTGCATTACCAACGTGCTAGACATGCTATCGGTAGCCAGGGTGGAAAAAAAGCTCCTCCGTGACTAAGCTAAAAACCATTGATATCTTTAGGAGCAGCCAAGAAAATGAAACAGGGAATTCATCCAAATTATATTGAGTCTACAGTCAGTTGTGCCTGTGGCAACAGCTTCAAGACGCTCAGCGTGAAGCCTGTGTTGAAGGTCGATGTGTGTTCTAAGTGCCACCCATTCTTCACGGGTCAGCAGCGCATCCTCGATGCGGCTGGTCGTGTGGAGCGCTTCCGCAAGCGTTTTAACCTGCAAGACGAAGAGTAAAATTTTCAGCGATATGCTGAATAGGGATAAGGGAAAGTGCAAGCGATCCTTTATCCCTTTTTAAGTTGAACGTTAGTATATAAGGGGTGAGTCATCTGGTGAATGCAACGCAACGAACAATCTTGTTCCTGATTGCCGACACTGGTGCTGGGCATCGCAGTGCCGCAAACGCGATCAACAATGCCATCACGCTGATCTCCCAACAAGAGCAAGAAGAGTGGCAGAAACGTTTCCGCGCTGAACAGGTGGTTACAATAGGTGAATTGGGGGAGCAGCGAGCTGAACAATCGGTACAGACACAAGTGAAAGCAGATGTTCTTCCTCCCCCTACGTATCGCGTCAAAATCGTCGATGTATTTGAAGAGTACAGCCGCTTTCCACTGCGTGAAGCGGTGAAGCTTTATGGCCCGACAATCCGCTACAATCCCAAGCTCTATGGTGAAGTCTTTCGTCTGAGCAATAGTGAGCAAAGAGTTCGGGCAGTTAAAACGCTGACTTCCCCATTGATCAATAATGGCCTATTGCGCCTGATTACGAGTGTGAAGCCGGATGTAATTGTTTCTGTTCACCCTATGCTCAACCACGTCACTGTTCAGGTATTGCGTGAACTGGGCCTGTGCATCCCCTTCATCACTGTCGTTACCGATCTGGTAAGCATTCACTATACGTGGTATGCACAAGGAGTCGATGCCTACGTCGTGCCGACAGAACAGGCAAAGCAATTATGCATAAAGCGAGGATTGAACCCCGAGCGCGTGCACATGCTCGGCATGCCCATTGATCCCAAATTTACGCGCCCAGTAGCTAGCAAGGAAGAACTTCAGCGCAAATTTGGACTCAAACGAGGCGTGCCAACGATCTTACTGGTTGGGGGCGGCGACGGCGCTGGCGGCCTGCAGAAAGCAGTTCGTGCTATTTCAAGAGCCCACCTTCCCGTTCAGTTGATGGTTGTTACAGGCCGTAATCGGCGGCTCTACGCGCACCTTCAACGCACTCGCTCTGGTCTTCACGTTCCCGCGAGGATCTTTGGGTTTGTGCAGAACATGCCGGAACTCATGCGCGCTTCGGACGTGATCATAACCAAAGCGGGACCGGGAACAATCTATGAAGCGCTGGCTTGTAACCTCCCCATAATACTGAGCGGCTATGTTCCTGGGCAAGAAGAGGGAAACGTTGATTTTGTCATCAACAATAATGTAGGGATACTGGCACTAAACTCACCCGTACTGATTGACGCACTACGGCGTCTTATCAACCCGGGGTCACTAGAGATGCGTCGCCAGGTGGAGAATGCGAAGCGCATCAGTCGTCCACAAGCATCGTTTGATATTGCTAAATGCATCCTGGGCTATATGCCACCAGCCGAAGGGGCAGGGGCCTGGCAATCACAACACTGGCAGCAACGCCGGTATACTCTATCGAGCCGCTTGAAGTCTGCCATTCGCATTCGTCGTCTTCGCCGTCGTCTGCCCAGGACTTTGTTGAAAAGCCCTGTAATGCGCCGTATTTCGCATCTACGAATGCGCGGCTTTGCCGACGAGGAGACCGACTCGTTGTCGTAGGGGCATCTCCTCGCGGGTCGTATTTGAGAATAGAACCATAGCAACGGCGTGTAGAGGAGCATGCAGCGAAAGGCTATTATACGGTATGGCAAAATTTTATTATGGTGGGCAGGCGGTTATGGAAGGTGTGATGATGCGGGGGCGCACCTCTGCCACCGTTGCTATTCGACGACCAGATGGAAGCATCTATCTCTATGAAGAGGCGTTGAACCCGCGCCTCTATCAAAACAAGCTCTTGCACCTGCCTTTTTTACGTGGCATGCTGCTGCTTTGGGAGATGCTGGTACTGGGCACCCGCATGATGACCCTCTCTGCCAATGTCGCAACTGGTGCTATAAGTCCCGATGATACTTCTGACCACCTGGAATCCACGGGTGATGCACCTGGCTCACTATTGCGTGAAAAAGCGTTACAAAATGATGACGAAGAAAGGCCGCTCTATATTGGCGGGGCAACTCTGGCACTGACCTTGCTGGTATCGCTGGGCTTTGCTGTCGCAATATTTTTTGTGAGTCCTCTCCTGCTCACGAGTCTCCTGCGAAACCAGGTTGGTGAAGGCTTGCTTAATCTGACGCTTGAAGGAGTCATTCGTCTTGCTTTACTGCTTGGCTATCTTGTACTTATCGGGCGCGTACCAGATATTCAGCGTGTCTTTGGCTACCACGGAGCGGAGCATAAAACGATCAACGCGATGGAACACGGCGAACAGCTTGACACCGTGCATGTGCGCGCTGCATCGCGCGTTCACACGCGCTGCGGAACAGGCTTCTTGCTGCTGGTAATGGTGGTCTCCATCTTCGTGTTTGCCCTCGTCGGTTCACCACCATTGCTCGTCAAGGTTCTCTCGCGTATCGTACTGGTCCCTGTCGTTGCGGGCGTTGCCTACGAGCTGATGCGGCTGGGAGCGGCAAATTATCGTTTCCGTATTGTGAGATGGCTGCTGGCACCGGGGCTGGCTCTACAGAGCTTAACGACTCGCGAGCCTGACGACAGCATGATCGAGTGTGCAATTGCCGCCCTCAATCGTGTGATGCTTCGTGACCGACCTGGCGAACAGAACGTTGAAGAAACCGAAGGTGCCTTGCCACCTCTAGTCGCATCAAAATAATAACCATGTACTAAGGATATAAATAGCATGTCATCAAATTCTTCTGATACCAATACTTGCGAACAGCAACACGTGCAGTTCTCGGCGGCGCGCTGGGCCTCAACGGGTGTTATTCGTGTACTTTATCGTCTCTGGACGCGTATCGCCGCCAATCTCTTCCCCGAGAATTCGAAGAGCGAGCAGATTGCTCGTGCATTACACCTTCCCCTGCCGGATAAGCTCAACATGAGTTGGGTTAATAGTCATCTCGCTGTCGGTGGACGTGTGCGACCCGAAGACATTCATGCCCTCAGCCTCCTGGGAGTGACGCATGTGATCGACACGCGCTCGGAGTACCACGACGACGAACAGGCTCTAGAGAAGGAGAATATTGAGCTGCTCTACCTTCCAACTCCTGATACCTACCCATTGACAGTTGAGCAACTTGCACAAGGGGCGGAATGGGCTAATGAGCGCATCAAAGAGGGCGGGCGCGTCCTTATTCACTGCGAACATGGTGTGGGACGGAGCGTTCTACTTACGTGTGCTGCGTTGATGGAAAACGGAATGTCGGCGCGGGACGCGTTAGCGTTGGTACAACGAAAGCGCTGGCAGGCCGCGCCGAACCAGAGGCAGGTAGCACGTATGAGAGAGTTCGAAGCGGCACTGTCTTCAAGACGCAGCGCGTGAGCGCAGCGCATAGCGCTCAATCGCCAGGGCAACGCCATCCTCGGCGTTACTGGCGGTGACGGCACGCGCGATAGACATAACGGGGTCGGGGGCTTGCCCCATTGCGACTCCCCAGCCTACTGCCTCCAGCATCTCGATATCGTTGTTGTTGTCACCAATTGCCATCACCTGCGCGAGTGGAATATCCAATTGACGAGCAAGGGTAGTTACCCCTGTCGCTTTTGAGCAGTGTATATGCATAATTGCCATCTCCGCGCTGGTATAGTTGCCCTGTTTAATGGCATTCCAGGAGCAGTCGAGAGTAGACACCTCTGGAATCAATCCGTATACGACCTCTTCAGAAGCAAAGGCCACGACGCGCAAAGGACCTGCATGCCCTATGCAGAGGTTTGCATAGGGCATACGCCGCATATTATTGGGAAATGCTGCGAAATACTCGTCTACCCACTCGTTGTCCAGTTCAGCGGGACCCGTCCATATCTCTTCTGTGCCACCATTGATATGATGTACCACTGGTTGGATACCATGGCGCACCAGTATCTCTACCGCCTGTTGAGCAATGAGTGCCTCGAACGGGCGAGTATGTAGTACCTCTCCCTGCGGATGCTGCATAATTAATGCCCCATCATAGAGGATAAGAGGGATTTCCAATCCTAATATATCGGCGATCTGACCCGTATTGAGGTAGCGCCGAGCAGTTGCCAGGGTCACAGTGATTCCCGACTGTTGCGCAGCATGTACCGCTGCACGTGTCCGTGGCGAAATCTGTCTTTGTGGAGTGAGAAGTGTTCCGTCAATATCTATTGCCAGCAGTTTGATCTCAGGTATATCCGTTTCTTGCATATATTTTTGCTGCATCTTTCATTAAGAACAGCGATGCGACGGGCGAAAACTGCCCGTCGCATCGCCCCCCGAAGTGGGCACGTAGTAATAGCCCTTGAGCAAATCACGGGCTATAATGAAATGCTGAAGCTTATTGACTTGCCACCTTTACAGTTATGCGGCTTCATATGAGCGAACATCAACCTGTACTCCTACCCGCGCAGCTTCTTCAACGATGTGAAGTAAGCGCTTGGTTGTTGTGGCGTCCAGGTAAGCTTCGCCGCATGTTTCACAGACTTCAGCCGGAACGTTTTTGAAGACGACCGTTGTAGCATCACGTTCAAGCGTCATAGTCGTTGTTCCTGGTTGCGTTTCCCCCTGCTTACAAATGACGCATTTCATAACTTTCTCCTCTTAAAATCAGCCTCCCATTTGTTTGGGTCAGGCACATAAACAGTAATGACAATCTTCCTTTGGCTTGCTGTATCGGTTGCAACAACGACATGGAGCGGTCGAGTATCACGCCAGCCGAACAATAACTCGCTTGGGTAAGGAGTATCATTAGAGTACACTTCTATTGTTTCTCCTATAAGAAGAACATGCTCAATATCTTCCTCACGGATTCCTCTTTGTGCCATTCGCTCAACAGCATGACGTTGATAGATAATTTGGTACACACTCATCGGCTTCTCCACTCCCAGGCTTATCACTAGTCTAGCATAGACCAACAGAAACAAGCAATCTTTAACTCGCATCTTTACCACTAAAGTTAGTAGTTATAAAATAATAGACATGATTAGAAAAATGTACCTTTCAAGCGCGATACTACAGTTAACAAAGGCATAGCAAACGGCACAAGAGAATGCTATAATTCAGATATGAGCATGCAGCGTTCCAGAGGAGTTCGTATAAAACGATCCTCTTCCAATACTAATCAAAACAACCATCATTCTATTGAGACCTCTGTGCAACCTGATATAAATGCGTACTGGACCGATGGAAATGGGCTTCCATTGCTACCCGATGAGCATCCTGTCAGCACCATACGTGACAGCCTGTATGATCTGATACCTCTCGGTTCTCGCGAAGAGAAGCTTATTGGTACGGCGGCCTTCTTGCGTCTTCAGCAGATCAAGCAGCTTGGCTTTGTCTATCGCATCTGGCCCGGTGCCACACATACACGCTACGAACATAGCCTCGGCTGCTTTCACCTGGCCGTACGTGCGCTGCGCTCTCTTTTGCAGCGTGGCGGCGATGGTGGAATTCATGGTATCTCTATCAGCAGTATACAAGCATTGCTTGTTGCATCACTTCTGCACGATATTGGACACTACCCTTTTTCGCACACGATTGAGGAGCTAGGTCCCCCGATTATTAACCATGAGCAGGTGGGAAGGTCGATCATCGAAAGTGGTGAGATTGCTACTATTCTCGAACAGGACTATCACCTCTCTCCCGAACGCGTTGCCGATTTTATCGATCCGCCCAAAACAAAGTCTCTGTCTTCCGACGATGAACTCCTTCGTCACCTGTTGAGTGGGGCACTCGATGTGGATAAGCTCGATTATCTCCCGCGTGATGCGCGAGCCTGTAACGTTCCTTATGGAGGCGTCGATGTAACGCGTCTCCTTGGGGCATTGCGTATCCACACGAATGTAGAGGGTCAACGGCGCATGGTGGTGACACAAAAGGGAATCAGTCCCCTGCATTCGCTCCTGCATGCGCGTCAAGAAATGTTCGACAACATCTACTGGCACCACACCAGTCGCTCATTTCAGGTCATGCTGATGCGTGCCGTGCATGACGCTCTGACCCGCGAAACTCTGCGTGCGGAGCAGTTGATGGGGCTCGACGACGCCTCGCTTCTCGTCCTGCTGGCACAGCCGCACATGCCTGCGAGCGCACGCGCATTGGCGTTAGACCTTGAACTACGCCGCCCCTACAAGGTCGTATTGGAGATCAGTCGTCTCGCTGGTCGTCTCTTCAATCGTCTCGACGCCCTCTTCTGGGATGCCGAACGGAGAAGACGCGTCGAGCAATCCCTCGCCAGTGAGCTAGCAACCGAGCTAGGGACAGATATCGCTGATTACGAAATTCTCTTCGACATCCCCCGCCCCGAAAAGTGGGAGATGGATGTGTGGATCGAGTTCGCCCATCCTCCCGTCGGCATGGAAGCGCTCATGACCTGGGTCGAGGTAACGGGCCTGCAATCCGACGATCTCGCCCGTTATGAGATGCATCAACGTCGCATTCGTCTCGTCGTCGCCGAGAGGTTGCGCGCAACATTACAGGCAAGAAAAGACGATATCGTGTTGCCGACATTGGAGAAATTGGTGTAGAGGTCTCATTCTTGCACTCGTGTTTGCCAATCATCTCACGTTGGTCCTGTAGTGACGGGAGTGTAATGAATGAGACCTCTACACCTTCTTACGCTGATACATCAGTTTTAACGCTCTCTCGCGTATCCTCCTTGCTGGTGGATAATCCTGATTAATAAATATAGCGCGATCAGCTATACTTACCGCCTCGCGGTAGTGTTGCAGCCTGTACAGAGTGTCGGCTTTTATGGTCCAGAAGCGAAAGTTGCTGGGGTCCAGTTCTAGCAGATGGTCAAGGACATCGTTTGCCGCCTCAAAGTTGCCAGAACCGCGTAGACCACGCATATAGTTCTCCCAGGCAAAGTGGTTCTTAGGTTCAAGCACCGTCAACTCTTTGGCCGTCACCTGCAATAGATCATAGCGTTCTAAGGAGCGCAGGGCCCGTGTTGCATGCGTAAGCGCGTCAACATTGATTGGGTCGATGGCGAGTGTCTGACGCGTAATCGTGACGACTTCGTCCAGGCGTCCCAACTTAAAGAGGGTTTCGCTCTTCAACTTCAACGAGAAGAGGTTGGTGGGATCACAGGCGATGCTCTTGTTAAATGCTTCCAGGGCATCCAGCAAGCTATTAAAGTTGAGCAAGGCGATGCCCAGGTTGGCCCATGCACGTGCATCATCGGGGGCAAGCTCCACAGCGCGTTGTGCGTTACGTAGGGCTTCTGGAAACTTCTGCTGTAAAAGTTGTAGTCCACTGCGATTGATCCACGCTAGCGGAAGATTTGTATCAAGCAGGAGAGCCTGGTCATTCGCAATAGTTGCCTCGGAGAGACGATCTAATTTTTGTAGGGCGCGAGCCTTGTATGCCAATGCATAGGCTGCATTTGTTTCTCGGTCAAGAAGCGTTTCTGCGAGTGTCAGAACGAACTCATAGTGTCCCATCACGTCAAAGACGAGGACCGCACTACGCAGGGTATCTTCATCATGTACGTTGTGGTCAAGGAGCTTTTTGAGTATCTGGCTTGCCAGGGACCACTGCTTTGCCTGTATATACTCCTGTGCCTGTTGTCGAAGTTGCTCTAATTCGCCCTGCGTATCCTGTGTGGGTTGGCTATCTATCATATTCTGTTTTGCTGCTGAGCTAGCATGTGAAGCATCTTCATCGTTTGCATATGTCGCGCGTTCCTTGTCCAATGTTGCTTTCTCCTGCTCTATTTAGGTTCTCATTATCTCATTATCGTTGTACGTGAGCAAGTACCTATGATGCCAATAAACCATACAAAGTCTTTACAAAAATCTCAGACTCTTTTGAATAAAACGCGGTACAGTAATATGTAGACGACAGTACTACGTATATATACTATGATATAGGCGATACAGAACGAGAGAGGTTTACTTATGTTTCACCATGATACGGATGATGAGACAATACGGAGAGACAATTCTATGCAATCATCAAGGCAGGATAATCCAATGGGGTCATCTCAATGGCAACCCGCGCAACCATCATTGCAAAACAGTAATGGCGCACCAACCGGTGTCCAGACATCGTGGCAGGCGACGCCATCACCAGCACCTGTACCATATGATGAGAGTACCGCGCCATTTCTGCGTGGACAATGGCAGCCACAGCAGGCCCCAGCACCGCAGCAACCCCAGCAGCCTCCACAACCCGTGAGGCGGGGGTCAAGAGGCTTGCGTACAGGGGCGATTCTACTCCTTACACTCCTGCTTGCAGTGGTATTTGGAACTGGATTGTTCGCTGGTTGGCAGTTTGGTAGAGGAAGCGCCGCTCCTACTCTTGTTGGGTCCACTACAGCAACGAGCCCACAGCCGACAATCCCCGCGCTTAACGGTAACAATACAGAGTCGGTCCGTGAGGCTGTCGTTGCAAAAGTTCGGCCTGCAGTCGTACAGGTGAATGTGACGACATCACAAGGTAATGCGATTGGCTCTGGCGTCATTATCGACCAGCGCGGCTATATCGTCACCAATAATCACGTCGTCAATGGAGGAAGAAATATTCAGGTTGTTCTCAACAATGGCACAAGGGAAACCGCCCAACTCGTGGGAACGGATTCTGCCGACGACCTGGCTGTGATCAAGATCAATCCTCCTTCGAATATAACTGTTGTTACTATAGGCGACTCATCGAAGTTGCGCGTAGGTCAAGAGGTTCTGGCGGTTGGCAATCCGTTGGGTATCACGCAGACCGTCACCAACGGCATCGTGAGCGCGTTGAATCGCAGTGTCTCTGAGGGTCAGGGAGGCGCGACCATCCCTGATGCTATCCAGACTGACGCACCGATCAACCCGGGCAACAGCGGTGGTGCCCTTGTCGATATGCAGGGCAACCTGATCGGCATTCCAACCTTGACCGCGATTGACCCCCAGTTCAACACACCAGCCAGTGGCGTTGGTTTCGCCATTCCCGCGAACCGCGTCAAGCTTATCGTGCCACAGCTTATCCAAAATGGCAGTGTTGCTCATACCGGACGAGCCGTGTTGGGAATAGCTGTGACCAGTGTCGATTCGACGTTCGCCTCACAAAATAACCTTTCTGTCAATTCAGGCGTCTTCATCTCCCAGGTTGTTAGCGGCGGACCTGCATCTCACGCAGGTCTACAAACAGGGGATGTCATTGTGCAGATCAATAGCACTCCCATAAACGATGTATCATCACTAGGGGATGCTCTTGCCACGAAAAACCCCGGCGACACAGTCTCCGTGAAGTTCTACCGTGGCAATCAGCAACAAACTGTGAATGTAACACTTGGTGAATTGCAGGCATCGCCGTAATATTGAGAGCCCTGGCGAATCGCAATTCGTCCCGCGCAGGGCGATCCCTTGTGGTCGCCCTGCTTGTGGTCGCCTTGGGTCTGGATAGTTGTCAAGACGATGCCAGGCGTTTCTCCGCCTCTTCAAAATCCCTGGTGGGCGGAATCGACTTTGCTGTGGCAGGGCGACGACTCGTCAGAAGTACGCCAGCAAAAAAGACGATCCAACCAAAGGCCATAATCGCCCAAAACCCGCTTTCAAAACCCAACCCGCGTGCCAATGTACCAGCGGCGGCATTTATCAAGTCGCCCGCGAGAATGAGCACGTTCGCCCATAAGATATTGCTTGTGCGAAAACCTGCTATATTTGATTGGCGGCGAAGCAGTTTCAATCCCGAATAGACCGCGATACCAACTACCGCCACAACACCTAATGTGTTAGCAATGATAACTGCAACGAGCCAGGGGCCTGGTCGTAATATACCTGCGCCGGGTCCAACAATTCGGCTTAACCTGTACAAATCAATCTGCGCCAGCAGAACCAGTGCGGTCGTCAATCCACTCAATAAATAAAGAAACGTAAGACAAAGAGAGGTCACACGAGGGCTACTGACAAGCGCAACACTTCCCAGACCTAACCACGCTGGCATGAGCACACCGAGAATATAGTAGGTGTGGAAGAGGATGATGCCATTGTAGCTCGTTGGCTGCACTCTAAGCATGAAGACATATGCGAGCGTGGCGAGGAAGGCCATAAGCAGCCCGATAAACCAGTAAAGCTGATACGAACGGTGCCGTCTAAGATACTGGCGCAGCACTACGCCCGTGAAGAGACCCGTCACAAGCACATTGAGTCCAGGCGGTAGCAGCGCGAGAGGATTGTCCATAGTTATATATCCTGCCTCTATCTGGTAGATATGAGAATTGTAGAAAATTGTTGATGACACTATAAAACATACAAAAAACTAAAGCAATATTGCAAAGAAACAGGGTGTTCCTACGGATATGAACGAGCACGTTGAATGGTCAATAAGCTAAGTCCTACAATGCCAATCAGCAGCAAAATCAGCCCAAGCATAGCGCGACTACCCGGTATGCTTAGATCAAAGATAGTAAGGATAGGCTGAAACACGTTTTGTTGTGACGTATTGTGATCTTTGTCAGATGCTCTACGCACGGACGATACAGGAGTAGCAGTGGGTGATGGCGAAGGTGTCGCAATGGCACTTGCCTGGACATGTGGTGTGCTTACGCCAGGCACAACAGGTTTTGTAATTTGTGGAGCCGACTTCTTTGGCGGGAGGGTAGAACTATTCCCACTAGTACTCGTACTCGCACTACCACCACGTATCGCCGTTCCAAACAAACCACTAAGCAGGAAAACAATACCGAGTACAGCCGCGAGGGTACTGAGAGCAGTGGCGGTGCTGCGTATATAAGAGGGCCGTCCACCGTGACGTACGGGTGTTGGCAACGTGACGCGAGTCGATGGTTGTGCTGAGCGCATATTGAGCGGGGCTACAATGGAATCGGTGGGAAGCATAAATGAGCGCGGCAACTCAGGCTGTGGCATGGCTCGTAAGAGTGTCACTGTTTGCCGCAAGCCTGCTAATTGCTGTTGACACTGCTCGCAGGTGTTCAAATGAGCATCACTCTGTGCCTGTTCTTCTGGGGAGAGTTGCCCATCAAGCAGCGCTGAAAGCTGTGTCGTTGTGAGATGCCGATCCTGTTTTGTCACGTGTATACCTCGTTAGGGATGAGAGATTATTCTTTGGTTAGACGATATTGGCGCGGCAGAAGTTCCTTGTGCTCATACAAGTAGTTGCGCAACCTCGCCCGCCCACGCGCGATGCGTGAGCGTACCGTGCCAGGTGTCGTCTGTGTTGTGGTCGCAATCTCCTCGTAAGAAAACCCTTCTATATCACAAAGGACCACCGCGACACGTTGATCGAGTGGAAGGTGCTCCAGCCCTTGCTGAATTAATTCCTGTAGCTCCTGGTTGAGCAGAGTGTCTTCAGGGTTCCCCTCTACTCCTGTCGTTGCTAGCGCACTTAGAAGACCTGGGGCATGTGGCTCATCGTCCTCGGTCAACGCCTCTAGCGAATCCGCAGGATGGCGCTGCACGCGTCTCCAGTGATCACAGGCCATATTGGAGCCGACACGCAGCAGCCAGGCACGAAACGAGGAGCCACCGCGAAACGATGAGATACCCTTGAATGCCGCGATAAAGGCATCTTGCGTTACATCGGCGGCGGCATCAGGATCGCCAAGCATGCGAAAGACAACGCCATACATGGTCTGCTGATAGTGCAGAACCAGTTGGTTGAATGCGTTCACTTCTCCGCGCTGACTGCGGGCGATCAGTTGTTCTTCGTCGTCTCGCGCAGACTTGCCCATTGGACGCGCCTCACTTCTCTTGTTGTTTGCGCCAGTGTAACATATTTCACGTATCTCAGCCAGCGTTGTAGGCCATACTTATTGCCCACTGAAACTTCATAGAAAACTACGCTTACTGGATACAAGATTTCTCAAGTATATGTGTCTATGCATTCGTTGACACTGCTAGGATACAGGCTTATACTACTCATACAAGTACAACTGCTTGTTATGTTGCTAAATAGCCTTACAGACATTCAGGTTTCTCATATGAGAAGGTGTAAGGATGAGACACGGCAACAAAAAATGAGAGAAGGAACTTTCTTCATGCACCCTGACCATTCTTCAAACGACAACCCCTATTTTATTGACACTCAGAGCGGCGCGGAAATGGCTCGTCTGATAATGCAAGATGACACTGTTACACGGAACATGGGCGGCCCCCTCTCTGAGCCCTCTGACCTCTCTACCATTCATGATATCCTCGATCTCGCCTGTGGGCCAGGGAGTTGGGTCCTCGATATGGCTTATGCTCATCCTGACAAAAACGTGATCGGGGTAGATATCGACCCAACGATGGTCAACTACGCACGGGCGCGGGCCCGATCTCAGGCATTGGACAACAATGCTCATTTCCAGGTGATGAACGCCACCAAGCAGCTAGATTTTCCCGATAACTCTTTCGACCTGGTAAATGCGCGATTACTTGTCGGCTTTATGCGCCCCGAGAACTGGCCCTACCTGATACAGGAATGCCGACGGGTTAGCCGACCAGGAGCTATTCTGCGCTTGACAGAAAGTGAGAGTGCTGTTACCAGTGGCGTTGCCTACAACACATTGAATACGCTCCTCGCACAAGCTCTACATGCAGCCGGACAAAGTTTTTCCCCCGATGGACGCCATTTTGGCATCGTTCCCAGATTAGGCCGTTTGCTGCGCGATGCAGGCTATGAGCACATTCAGCATAAAGCTTACGCCGTTGACTTCTCCGCGGGAACTGAAGCACACGAAGCCATCCGCCAAAATTCAATGGCTATGCTCCAGTTAATTCAGCCTTTCCTTATTCGTATGGGTGTCACGACACAGGAAAAGGTGGATGAGCTTTATCAACAAGCAATGGTAGAGATGCTATCTGATGATTTCTGTGGCATCTGGTTCTTCCTGACCGTCTGGGGAAAGAATCCTTAGTGAAATTGAACTCATTGGACAGCAGCACCGACCATGAACGCCTGGTTGACCAGAGAGGATAACAAGTGATGGAGTACAAAATCGCCAGCACCTCATGTGAGGTGCTGGCGATTTTGTACTCCATCACTTACAATAGCCGTTGCACATCCCTTTTCATTGCCTCATAACGTTGATACCTCAGAGAACTCTCCTCCATCAGTGCGCGACTGAGAATAGCCTCTAACCCGGATGATACATTGAGATTAAGCATGCGCGCTGGCGGGTACGTAGGGTAGTGTGGCGGTGCGATGTTGGTGAGCGCGTGATGCATGCTCGCGGCAAGCATATAGATGCACGTCCGCTGGTCATAGGGCTTATCTTGAATAGGCAGGTAGGGTGAGATTGACAGCTTGCGCGTTGTGCGCTGCCTGTTCGCAGGAACTCTCGCACCTGGATCAGGAGGCGCAGGTATTTGAAAGCCTGTGAGCACAGCCCGACCTCGCGTTTTCTCGATAATGATATTCGCTGGCGAGATGTCGTAGTGATGAATTCCTTGCTGCTCTAACGCAATCAAGACGTTGAGCAGGGTATTCATATAGTTGAGCACGTCCCGTTCTGCTATCGGACGCAGCAGTTTCTGTAATCGTTCTTCAATGCTCTCACCGTCAGCGTAGGCGAGGGCTATGTAGTAGTGTTTTCCCTCGGCGAAGCGGTCGAGGATGGTTGGAATGAAGGGATGATGCAGACATGCCAGTGGCTCCGTTGCATGCTCGTAATATGCTACATCTTTTGCGCGGCGGGCGAGTGGGCCATCGGCGCATTCCCAGCGCTTGAGCACTACCTGGCAGTCATTGTTTTGTGTATCATTCGCAACCGCTGTCATAAGCCGTGTCCCTTCTGATTGTTTGAGTACGCGCTTGATCGTATAACGTTCCTGACGCACGCTCACCCCTACCAATGGACTGTGAGCAACCATCATAGGTGGAAGCGTGAGCCGACCGCACGTCGAACAACAACGTTGCCCAAAGCGCACAGCGGTATCACAGTAGGGGCAGGCACGGTTATCCTGTTCCGCTCCACAGATCGCGCATCTCTGTGCTCCTGTGCGATTTTGCTGACCACAATGCTGGCAGACATAGCGTTGTAGTGCGACCTGTACTGCATTGATATAGCTATCGGCAAATTCAATGATGCTGCGGTACCGACCTCGATAATCTTTTGAGAGGGCGCGTAGCAACACTGCTACCACCTCGACCGGCACGCGAGGGTTCCAGCGCTGCGGCGATGGAGGCGGCTCGTTGATCTGCGCATTCCACATCTCTTCTAACCGTTTGTACACAAAGGGAAGGCGACCTGAGAGTAGTTCGTAACAACAAACGGCGAGAGCGTATTGATCGGAGTCGCGACGAGGGTTGCCCTGCCACTGCTCAGGAGGCATAAATGCTGCCGTTCCCGTCACCTCCCCCAGCGAACCGTGCGTCTGCATACCAAGATAGTAGGTTGTGCCAAAGTCAGAGAGAAGTACCTGACCATTGCGCCCGATGAGCAGATTTCCAGGTTTGACATCCTGGTGAATCAAGCCCGCATTGTGGACATAGTGAAGTGCATCCGCCGCCTGTCGCACATAAGGGACGAGTTCTTCCGCAAAGGCCGGGCGTCTTTTGCCCTCAGACGTGGTGAAAAGGTTGGTAATCGTCTGCGGCGCATATTCCATCACGAAGTAAGGCTGTCCACTGTCTAACCGTCCGAAGTTGTAGACGGGTAGAATATTGGGATGCTGCATGGCAGCGATGCGGCGAGCCTCCTGCGTGAAGCTCGCCTGTGCCTTTTCATTAAACTGATCGAGGCGCAGCACCTTGAGTGCAAGGATGCGGCTCAATGGCATAGGTTCCCGCACCTTATAGACATAACCATAGCTGCCTGCACCAATAAACGAGACAACCTCGTAGATGCCGATGTGTACCCTTTGTACCAGGAAATCACATCGCTGGCAACAGATAGTGCCATCAGGATTGTCGTGTCCTCCCACAAACTGCGGGTTGAGACAATGGGCCACGTATATTATCCTACCTCTTCTCAATGTAGATCTTTCACTTGTATATACGTCCAGGGTAAGGGTGGGTTACGAGCAAGCATAGACCAACTTCTGCATTGTACACACTCATCTCCTGCCTCGTTAGGGTTAAAATTCTTTAACCTGATTTCAATATACTTAACCAGTTTCGGGTGTATTACCTACACTCTAAACATACATAGAACGGTTATCATTACTATATGAGTCATAAAATAGAAACATCTATTTCTAATTGAGGGCATCGTGGACACTAGGAGTATGGATGTTAACAGGGGGTAAAACAATGAAACGCAAAGAAGCAATACCAAGGCAGTATTTGCTATCTACTGTCGGAGTCCTAATGGTCCTGGTTATCATAGCAACAATTATTTTTCATTTGTCAAAGAATGTCGCTCACGCAAGCTCAGGTGATTGGACAACTTTTCTCCAGAGCAATGCACGTACTGGTTACAATCCAGCCGAAACAGCGATCAACCCGACATCTGTCGCTAGATTGAAAGTGCATTGGAAGATCGGCGCGGCGGGAGAAATTAGCAGTCAGCCAGTGGCTGTAAATGGAGTGGTTTACTGGGGCTCATGGAGCGGTGTCGAGCACGCGACAAATGCCGTAACGGGAAAAGATATCTGGGCCGTCAATCTCGGTACAACATATGGCTCCTGTGGTAGTACGACATATGGGGTGTTGAGTACTCCCACTGTCACCTCTACAACCATCAATGGTGTGGACAAGACCGTTGTTATCGTAGGTGGGGGAAAAGCCGATTTGTACGCGCTTGATGCCACAGATGGCAGCACCGTCTGGCACACCAGTTTAGCATCATCTCCCGCTCATTTCACGTACAGCTCAACAGCCGTATTTAACGGCAGCGTCTATGTAGGCGTGGCCTCGCTAGGAGATTGTCCATTGTCAAATGGATCAGTGGTTCGTGTGGACGAGGCGACGGGAACTCTGCAAAATACGTTTAACATCGTCCCAAATGGCTGTGGCGGAGGAAGCCTTTGGGGCTCACCTGCAATTGATGAGAATGCTGGTATGCTCTACGTTGCCACTGGCAATGGAAAAACGTGCAATGGTCACTCTGAGCCATATGCCCGTGCGATAGTAGCACTGCATACAAGCGATCTTTCGCTTGCGAGTTCCTGGCCCATTCCTAAGGCACAAATGACGAGCGACAGCGACTTTGGAAGCACTCCAACGCTCTTTCAAGCGACAATTCAAGGTACCTCGCGCTCTCTTCTTGGTGTCGCTAATAAGAACGGTATCTACTATGCCCTCGATAGGACCAATCTCAACACGGGTCCAATCTGGCAAGCGCAGTTAGCCGTGGGGGGAGCCAGTCCAGAGGCGGGCAATGGCAGCATCTCCGCAAGTGCCTATGATGGCACCTACGTGTATGCCGCAGGTGGCAATACTACTATTGCAGGTCTGGCATGTAAAGGAAGCGTAAGCGCATTGAATCCGGCAACGGGAGCTTTCGTCTGGCGGTCCTGTGTAGGTAAACCCGTCCTCGCACCTGTCTCTGCAGTACCAGGACTGGTCATCGTGGGAACGGGACCCAACATCGCCATCGTCAGTGCCAGCACTGGAAAGTCACTCTTCACATACACAGACGCTACAAAGGGTTCTCTCTTCTGGGGTGCCGCAAGCATCTCCAACGGCATGCTCTATCAGGGCAACCTGGATGGCAACCTGTACGCTCTCGGATTGTAACCGCTTTCTTCCGTAAAGCTTAAGTCTGACTCACAAGTTCATGTGACTGTGAAGGAAATAGGGAAGCCGCGGGAGGTTCTGCTTTCTCATATCTCTTCTTTTTGCTCCTGGAAGTAGGCGTTTTCTTCTTCTGCGGCTTTGGAGTGCTCTCGCTTTCCATATTAGGAAGTTTTTGCTCGATATACTGTTGACAATGAATATACTCTTTTATGCGCTTTGAGGAGATATGCGCTAACCCATCTATAGTATCAAGATCCGCCTGTGACGTAAATTCTTTAGCTTTCCGGCTTTCAAATACCTTTTTTGCTTCTCTTGGACTGAGGTTTACTTCGTTGTGTAAGCAATCCAGAGACAATGCAAGTTCACTAAAATGCTTCCATGCAGCAGCATTGCCCTCCCGTTGTTCATCGTTATAGTATTCTCGGTCCCCCTCGGCTATGTAGATGTGAACATCAATGTCTAGTTGACTTAGATACTTAGCCATGAGAGGTCCTACTTCATCCCATGACAACTTCCCGTTTTGGGCTCCAAGCTTAGGGAACGCAATACTCTTTATTTCTGCTTTCTTACAATGTGCTACGAAATATTTCAACCCTTTTTCAAGATATTCTACTTTCGAGTTAGCCTTCCAATTATCTTTTGTAGGGAAGTTGAGTATCCAGGGAGTACTCTTCGTGTACAAGGACGGCCTACCAATACGGAGTTTCCCTGTCTTACATTCCTCTTGGTAGACGACAAACATATCCGGGTATCTCTCTTTAAAAGCAAGAGCAAGACCTTTACCCATAACACCTTTGCAGTTCACAGTATTGACGATAACCTGTGTGGTCGAATCAAAGATATTACCTTTTTGGTACCGTATAACTGCCATGAAATACTCCAAAATTTAGTAAATTTGTCCTACTTCTAAATTGTACCATTCACCATTACGGATTACAATGCAATATTGCCTCTTCTATCTGTTATGAATTTAACGATTTGGCAATACATCCGTTTCTTGCTTCTAGGACCATTAGATATATCCCACTAACTTCTATGTGGTACTATTGGTCCAGATAGTAAAGGAGCAGGAAGTGTGATAGATGTAAAATATCTCAAGGGAAATATTTATCATATAACTCATTTCGATAACCTTCAGAGTATTTTCCAAGAAGGTGCTCTCTTCTCCAAAGCAATATCCAATGGATTGAGGATTACTCATCACTCGATAGCAAACCAGAATGTACAAAGTAGAAGAGATCGCATCTTCATCTGGGATTTATCCGAACAACGATATCGTAGTTTGCACTCATATATACCGTTTTACTTTGCCACACGACCGCCGATGCTGTATGTACTACGTGATAGAGGATTATTAGATCAATTAGTCATCATAGAAGTGAGTCGTATGATCTTAACAGGTGAGGGGATATTGTTTACGGATGGAAATGCAACAAACCAGAAACTCTCTAAAGATCATAGCGAAACTGTTTATATTACCCCTAAAATAACTATAGATGGTTCTTGTTACCGCGAGTACCGTCCCTATGGGCGACCTTATGGAGCAAATATAAATCGTTCAGACTTTTATGGAGACGTGTATTTTCTTAACTATCTCAAGTGGGATGTTATCAATGATACGCACAAGCTTCACATTGAAGATAAAGGGGAATATACACGCATTAGAGCTGCTGAAGCGCTCATTCCTGATAGTCTTGCTTTAAGCGAGGTGCAAAGTATTGCTGTGAAGACCAAAGTAATGTGGCGTACTGTAAATGCTCTCATAGAACAGTATAAACTCAAAAATCACGTTCCACCAGCTTTGCTTAAGCCTGATATGTTTTTGTAAAAAAGAAGTCGTTAGCTATCGAGAAATATAGGAGAAGCTGAAAAATTTAAAGAAAGTCCAACAAGCACGAAGAGTGTATAAAAAAGAGGCTTGCTAATCAACAAGCCTCTTTTTTATACACTCTTCGTGCTTGTATTCGGTTTAGCCCACGCTGCCCGACATCTCCAACTGGATCAGGCGGTTCAGTTCGACCGCGTACTCCATTGGCAACTCCTTGGTAATCGGCTCGATAAAGCCGTTGACGATCAAGGAGTAGGCTTCGGACTCGTCGAGGCCACGGCTCATCAGGTAGAAGAGCTGATCATCTCCGACTTTGGAGACGGTTGCCTCGTGACCGATCTCGGTCTGGTTCTCCTCAACACGGATGGTCGGGTAGGTATCGGTGCGAGCATTCTCGTCGAGCAAGAGCGCGTCACAGCGAACGCTTGACTTGGTGTGGTGCGCACCCGGATTGATACGAACCAGTCCTCGATAGGAGGCACGACCTGTACCCTTCGAGACCGATTTCGACAGAATCTGTGAGGTGGTGTGTGGTGCGAGGTGCGTGACCTTCGCGCCTGCATCCTGGTGCATACCGTCGTTCGCAAAGGCGACCGAGAGGATATCACCACGAGCGCCTGGCTCCATCAGCAGAACGGCAGGATACTTCATCGTCACCTTTGAGCCGAGGTTGCCATCGACCCATTCCATCGTAGCGTCGCGGTAGGCGGCGGCACGCTTGGTGACGAGGTTGTACACGTTCTTCGACCAGTTCTGAATGGTGGTATAGCGAACGCGTGCCCCCTCCTGTACCTTGATCTCCACGACCGCGCTGTGCAGGCTATCACTTGCATACGTTGGTGCGGTACAACCCTCGACATAGTGGACATACGAACCAGGAGCGGCAATGATCAGCGTGCGCTCGAACTGACCCATGTTCTGTGCATTGATACGGAAGTATGCTTGCAGCGGAATCTCGACGCGTACACCTTCTGGGATATATACGAAACTACCACCACTCCATACCGCGCTGTTCAGCGAGGCGAACTTGTTATCAGATGGCGGAATAACTGTGCCAAAGTGCTCTTTTATCAAGTCGGGATACTCACGCAGGGCGGTATCCATATCGGTGAAGATGACGCCCAGCTTCTCCAGGTCCTCACGAACCTTGTGGTAGACAGCCTCACTCTCATATTGTGCTGTCACACCTGCCAGGTACTTCTGCTCAGCCTGTGGGATACCCAGGCGATCAAAGGTGTCTTTGATCTCAGAAGGAATCTCGTCCCAGTTCTTACCCTGCTGGGCGACTGGCTTAATATAGTAGTAGATATTGGCAAAGTCGATACCCGAGAGGTCGGCACCCCATGTTGGCATCGGCCGCTTCTCGAAGAGGTCCAGGCTCTTGAGGCGGAACTGGCGCATCCAGTCAGGTTCGCCCTTCATCTCGGAGATCTGCTCGACGACCTTCTTCGTGAGTCCCCTCTCGGACTTATATGTGTAGTTCTCGGCTACGTGGAACCCAGCAGTATAATTACCCTGTTCCAGTTCAAATGCCTGTCCACTCATAAAATTCACTCCACTTGCTGCTTGATATGTATTCAATGGATATAGCAGAAATTCAGCACTTCTGCTAATCCTTACTTAGCTACTCGGATTTATTAGTATTATATGTTTTTTTGCGGCCCATGTCAAGTTGCGCGGCTTTATAAGCTCACTTCGTCGTATAGTAGAGGCGGACCCTTGTGGTCGCCCTGACCCTATGTAGGGAGTCTTCGTCGTATAGTAGGGGCGGACCCTTGTGGTCGCCCTGACCCCCAATTCTTGGTGGAACTGACTTTATACGACAGGAGTTTTCAAGGAATGACCCTACTTGACGACTAGCATCCAACTTGCTATTATGATAACGCGAATGGGGGTAGCTCCATTCCCACGCCACGTGCGCCCATAGCTCAGTGGATAGAGCATCGCTCTTCTAAAGCGGGTGTCGCAGGTTCGAATCCTGCTGGGCGCGCCTTCTATTGCATCTGCTAGCTTTTCTCTCCAACAGCTATAGATGGTCTAACGGAGGGATCAGAGATACTAGGAAGCGTGAAGTAAAAGCGGCTTCCTTCTCCTGCGATACCGGAGCTTTCTACCCAGATGCGCCCACCTATTGCTTCTGTGAGTTGTTTGCAGATATAGAGTCCCAGGCCAGTTCCTCGTATGGTTTTAGAAATATCCCGTTTGAGCCGCACGAACTTCTCAAAAATGTACGGGAGCTCATCAGGTGGGATGCCAGGACCTGTGTCTTTCACACAGATACGTATCTGTGGAGCTGCATCAGTTTCCCAGATAACACTGTCCTCGTATGTCGCCTGGATGGTTATGGAAGAGTCTTGGGGACAATACTTACAGGCGTTCGAGAGCAAATTACGCAGTATCTGACGAACGTACTGCTGATCCGCCCACGCAGTCAATTGCTCTGGAATTTCCAGGTTAAAATGGTATACTTGTTTTTCTCGCGGATCAAGACATTCAACCGCCTCGTAAATAATTGGGGCAATACAAAAAATACCAGGTTGAGGAGAACCAACTTCGCTTTTGACGTTGGTAACGTCCAGGATAGCATTGACCAAAAGCAGAAGTTCTTCACTGCCCTTTATGGCTTGTTTGAGAAACTGATCTTTTTTAGCACTGTCTATTTCTTGATGAAGCGTAAGTAATTCGAGATATCCATGCAATTGTGTCAATGGAGTACGTAACTCGTGGTTCACATTTAGAATAAACTGGTCCTTCAATTCATTTAAGTGTCGTTGTTGTTCATAAGCAATGGTCATCTTTCGTTCTGCTTCTAATGCCTCCAACTTCTGCTGGTATATAGTAGCCTTCTGGCGTTCTGCTTCTAGCTCCTTCGAGCGCGCAGCTTCCAACTTCTCTATCGTATAGCGCACGGAACTGATGACGAAGCCAACGAACAATGACCCAACAAAACCGACGACCGTACTAAAAAAAAGTGGCCGCGGCCAGAATAAAGCCCCTGCTAAAAGACTATTGAGAGACGCCACGCCTAGTAACGAAAGGACTGCGCTGAGAATTGCTCCCCGAAATCCGAACATCCATGCCGCGAGGAGAACGGGGATGACAACCATAGTCCCATTATGTGTTGAAGGAAAGATGAGCCAATGGAGGCCGAGGCATATGGAAAAAACTATAGTAATAATGTTGAGGCGTATTTTGTATGGCAAGTTAAGCAGGAAAATTGGCAAAATTGTTAGGGCACGCATATTTTCTCGTCCATTTTTCGACAAGCCAATAGACATTGACTCTATACTACAGGTACTAGAGATTGCCCTTCAGTAAAGAAGCTCTACAAAATAATGAAAAAGCTTCTCGGACATTTCAAGTAATTTCAATATTTCGCTGATACTTAAGGCGTTCCACGGCAATTATAACATATCATCCGAATACGGTGTCGGCATGGTTAGTATCTCCTTTCCTGATATATGTCGGATGGCAATGCAAGAAGTGCTTCTTCAATCTGTTGCCACGCGCACGTCTCTGCTTGGAAGCGGGAGAAGGATACGTCGCGTTGCAAAAGAGCTAGCACCCGGTCTTGAAACTCCACAATGTAAGGGCGCTGAACGTTCTCCGCTGGCATTGGGCGCAGACGAAGCCGCTCTGGAGCATAGAATGCGTCCGTCTCAAAGGCCATACTCAGTAAATATGCGTAAATCTGTAAAATATATTGAAGCCTCTGAGCAAAAAAATTCTGCTGGGGACTGGAAACAAGAAAGCAGCCAGCGACATAACCACCTCGTTGAATGGGATAGGCTGCCACGCTCTGCTCGTTGGGTATTCTACGAACGGGCAATCGTCGCTCCTCCTGGATGTTTTGCACGACGTTAGCTGTACACGTTCCCACACTATAGCCCGCCAGGGACTCGGCTCCGAGAAAGAAGGTATCTCCCGGACTTGTATGCAATGACTGATGACTCTGCATCTTCATAACTTCGCGCAGACTGCGCACAGGGGAGTCGAGCGAGGAGGGAGGGGAGCATCGTGCGACGATCAGTTGCACGCCGATCCGCTGTGGATCGATGGTGGATTGCAGTTGCAGGAAAATCAGATTAATGATCGCAGTGAAATGGAGGTTCTTCGGTGTGTTAGCATTGGTTTCGAGTAGCCGAATCCAGAAATCAAGCGGAAGTTCTTCGGAGAGACCTTTGGTGTTGTCGATGAGCGGAATATCGAAATCTGGCATCGCCTTCTTGATTGTGGCAAGGAGAGACTCTCGATATTGAGGAAGTGCGAGAAGCAAACTCAACAGCCGCTTCCTGTCGGGTTCCTCTGTTTCTCCACTGACCCACCGTGCAAGAGTTCGGGCAGAGATGTCTGTTCTCTGCTCGATGAGTTTTCTCACTGTTAGATCTTGCAGTAGTTCTTTCAAATATCTACGAAATCCACTCCAATCCTGTTCTGGCATGTTGGTCCTCTCTTGAATTATCCTTATCATTACACCTTTGAGGAGACGACACATCGAAATGGGTCATGTGTTGCTGCTATTGACCATGCCATGCCCTTCTGTTCTTGCGCAGCGCCAAAGCTTCATACACCAGTGAGTATATGAAGTCCTGCTCCATTTGTTTCCGCTCAATGACCATCACTAATCGTTCGCCATCCCGTGGTGAAGTATAGCAGGATTGACAGTGTCTTGTCAATGCCATTGACATTGACAAGAATAAATGATACTATTGTATTGACATTGACAATATGAGTAGTCAATTGCTAAAAGCAATACAAAATATGATCAGAAATCGCTCTTTTTCTAAAAGAAATACAGAAGGAGAATAAAAGAGTAAAGTTCCGGCTGGCAACCAAGATGCAACAGCATAGGAGGATAAGCAAATGGCAATAAGAGAAGATAAGCACCTTTCCATGAATGACGATACAAATGAGACAGAATTCCCTCAATCTCTATCTAATGAGCAGGAAGTGAGTAGTCAGGTTGATCGTCCTACCATTCTGATCGTCGATGACAATATACCCATTCAAGAGATGCTTTACTGGCTGCTTGAAAGCATGGGATATCGTGCCATAGTAAGTGCTGGAGGGCAAGCCGTCCTGACGTGGATAGATACTGCTCTACAAGCTGATGATTGCCCTGGATTGATACTTCTTGATCTCGGCAATCCGTCGGCGAGTGGCGCGGACCTCCTCCACCTTGTACGCGCACGATGGAACAATACTTCCTGTGCTCTTCCGCCGATTATCGTGCTCACGACGAGCAAAAACCTCTATGAGAATCTGGTCCCAGTAGAACGGGTATTACTGAAGCCATTTCATGTCAGTGTTCTCACAGCTCTAGTTCAGGAAATGTTCTCACTTTCATCTCATTGAGCATGTATGTGCTTGTGTATTGTCTTTGCAGCAGCATCACCATCTGCAAAGGCTCTTTAGACTATCGAGCAGGATGCGAAACCATTTTTCCCCTCATAACGTATTAGAGAACAAGAAAGCGTTACACAATATTGTCGCAGGGATGAGAGGAGACCTGTGTTTCATATGCAGGAAGCATTAAAACACTCAGTTAGAAAAATGATTTTGATTGTAGAGGATGATGAGGCGATAGGCACGTTCCTCGTCCAGGTTCTTTCGCAAGAGGCACCCTACAATGTGCAATTAGCTACTAGCGCTCATGAAGCACTTAGACTTGTTCGAGAGGTGACGCCGGATGTGTTCCTCCTTGATTATTTTTTACCGAGTATGAGCGGCCTTATGCTCTACGATCAACTTCATGCCATGAAAAGGTTAGAAGCGGTCCCGGCTATTATGATGAGTGCTGTTCTTCCCCCCGAACAAGAACTGAAAAAACGCCGAATTATTGGCATACATAAACCTTTTGATATAGACGAACTTCTTCAAACAACAGAACAGGTTATCGCCTAGTGGTACTTTGCTGTTTACTTTCTACTCTGTCTATGGTACAACTTTATCATACACATAACTATTTTATTTTTATATTAGAGGTGTTTTATGGCTTACGACCAGGAGGCATCTTTGTTAGATCAGTCTGCTATAAAAACCATTCTTATGGTAGAGGATGATGAGGCCATAGGTGAACTCCTCCTTCTGACTATTAAAGAAGAAACTCCCTATCAGGCGGTCCTTGCTTCTAGCGGCGCTGAGGCGTTAAGGCTGGTTAAAAGTGTCAAGCCAAACCTGTTTATCTTAGATTATTTGCTTTCCGACATGACCGGCCTCGAGCTCTACGATCAACTTCGTACTTCATCAGGGTTTGAGCATGTACCTGCAATCCTCTTAACCGCCAGTTTAGAGCAACACGAAGAAGAGATGAAAAACCGTCAGATACTAGGTCTGAGCAAACCCTTCGAACTGGATGAGTTCATACAGACGTTAGAGCAGGTTCTAGCTTGAGGTCTTTGGTGGTGTGTAACGAACAAAATTGGTGATGGTATATCGTGTCATAATCAAGTTTGTTCGTTACACACCACCAAATCTACTCAAAGTATGCAGACATCAGGTCCTTGAAGCGAGTCGCGCCAGGGAGAGGGATGTCGCTCATCTGGCATAGGTGTCGTGGTCGGGTGACGAGAGAGCATTGGTCCTTGTTCATGCTTAGGATGTCGCTCACTTCGTGCGTCCTTGTCGCCAAAAGCTGTGCGATCTCGCGAGGCGTTGCGCCCTCCCAGGGTGTCATGAATGGGGTGCGGGTCTCGCCGCTTGACGGTAGCAAGTGTCGCTTTACGCTTTTGCTTCTCCTGAAGCCTTTTAGCTGTTTCATGCTCTAGTATAGCTTTCTGCTCTATAAGGGCTTGACGCTCCGCCTCGGCTTTACGTTGCTGGATGGACTCGCGCTCCACCTCTGCCCGATGGTGTTGCTCGATTTCCTGCTTGATGCGTGCTTCGCGTCCCGCCAGGGCTTCGGGACTCATCCTCGGGTCGTTCGCCATTGCAGCTTTCTGCCGCTGCGTTATAGTTCCCTTCATTGCCGCGCTATTGTTGTGGAACAAATAATGAGACGACATGGGATCGAGTGCCCCTGGCGGTGCCTGCTCGACCATTTGCGCGAAGTGATTCAAGTCTTCTTGCAGAACCGAGGCAAAATGGCTATTGCCGCCGAGGTTGTCGCCGAGGATGCCAAGCGGTCCGGTTGGAGGAATATAGTGAATGTAGACATCAACTCGCGTTTGATTTTGTCCAAGGGACCGAAATTTGACCTTACCTGTATTGTACAGGCCACTTGTTGAACGCCAGCCGATCTGCTGACCTGGTATCCAATCTTCGTTGACAGCATCCCACTCATACTGTCTGAGGACTTGCACAACCCAATGAGTGCGCTGCTCGTCGTAGTGCGTCACTTCTTTGACAAAGTGCATGAACTTGGGAAAATCGTTAAAGTGTGTGAACAGTGTGTAGACCTGATGAACAGGTGCATGAACTAGTACCGATGCATGGTGTTCTGCCATATTCTTGCCCTCTTTTCTGTTCGTGTAGCTGGGGCGCGGCAACTTGAATAACAACTCTACATCTTATACTGTTTATCTTCCAACTCTATGTGTCAGGATTATCTTAGTATAGCACAATGTAGCACTATATAGAATACCTTTTTCCAAAGATTTCCCTTAACATGATGTATAATATAATAAGAAGTTCCTAATGTGGAGATGGAGGAATGAGCAATGCATTTTATAAATGTCCGACTACGCTTTTTGCGCGACCTGTCCTACAGAAGACGCGTAGGCGTTCTCAGCCTGTGCTTTTTAGCGTGCCTTCTCCTTTTTCTCTGGAGTTTCTTCTTTTTTACGCGCGACGCCAGTCTTTTCGCACTCCCCGTCGCTTTGGCCGCCTGGATGTTCAAGAGGCGTGAGACGCTGGTTATTGTAGGATGTATCATTGTCGCTGTCGCTCTCCTCAACAGTATCATGCTTGGTAGTGTCGCCTGGCCCCGGAACCTCGTTGTCTCCTTCTTCTTTGGCTCTTTGGTGTTCATCGCAGAAGCACTCTTTATTAGCTACCTACGCGAAATGTTGGATGTGATGGAAGAGACCCGTCGCAAGTCTCAAGAGGCGGAAGCGCTTACTGCCGAGGCCAATAAGCAGCAGCAACGCTTGAACCGCATGAAAGATCAGCTTTTGCTCAATGTGAGTCATGAGATGCGGACGCCGTTGACGGAGTTACAGGGCTATCTTGAATTGTTGCAGGTATTTCAAGGTCAACTAGATGAGGGTACATATACGACCTTTGTCAATAATGCCATAAGCGGTTGTTCGGATTTAGAAATGATGCTAAGTAACGTGCTGGAGGCTGTGAACGCCGGAAACATTACGCCTCGGTTAGAGAAATTGTCAATCGCCCAGGTGGTGCATGATGTACTGCAACAGTTCGACCCACGCAAACAGGAAGCCTTTGTCATTCGTGCAGAGATTCCCGAAAACCTGATAGTGATGGCAGATCAACAACACGTGCGACGTGTCATTCGCAATCTTCTCTCAAACGCATTTAAGTATTCACCTGCTCACTCACTTATCGTTATCAGTTCCTCTTCCTATCCGGATGCAAATGGCTGCACATATGTGTGTACAGGCGTGAAGGACACTGGCCCTGGTATCCCTCCGGCAGAAAGTGAACAACTTTTTGAAAAATTTTCACGTCTTGAGCGCGATCTCTTTGGAACAACGCGTGGAACGGGTTTAGGTCTCTATATCAGCAAACAGCTAGTGGAGTCAATGGGCGGTCGTATCTGGGTGGAAAGCTCAGGAGTACCAGGAGAGGGAAGCGCATTCTGCTTTACCCTCCCGCTTGTACCGTCTCAAGTGCAGCCATCGAATGGTGGCCTCCTCACTTCGGAGACAAAAAATCGCTTCCCGTTGACAAAATCGGCGTTAAGAGTGTTGTAATCTACTGTATAATTGACCAGAAGAGGGCTGATCTTGTATCATCACAAAAAAGATCAGGTACCCCATCGAGGTACCTGATCTTTTTTGTGATACGCGTCTCTTTATGAACGCCGCGCATGCTTCAGACGGTAGAACGTGATGCCTCCTGCGAGCAGAAGGAGGAATAGTACCTCGGGTAGCCAGAACGCGGCTGGTTGCACTATATCACGTGGCGCACGATAGTTGGGATCACTACCGGTTCCTGGGACTCCTGGAAGCCCCTTCACCTGTGAGGACACAAACTGAATCTTGGGGGTGCCATTGATCAGGCCGATGGCGAAGACGCTGGTGACAGTGTTTGTGCCGAGCGTTGCCGAGATAGGAATCGTCGTATTTGCTTGCGTCGCGTTTACATTGAACGTGTACGCTCCCGACGACACCGAGATATACTGGCTGGCCTGTTGATAGGTTAACCCATTGATAACCGTCGTCCCGTTTGTCGCTACGTTGACAGTGCCCGTGCCAGGTGAAAGGTGATAGACGCGTACCTTCGCCTCACCGCTGGCAACCAGGTTGTTATCAATGAAAACCTGTAGCGAGAAGCCTGTCGCAGCCGTACCAAGCGCCGCAACCGTATACGGAATACCTGGCTGAACCTGAATTGTCTGGGTGATGGTTGCCGCTCCAGGACCCGTGCCAATAAGACCTACCTGGACCTTGTGCGGCCCTGCTGGTATGGGTGCATATTGCGTAACGGTGCCGAACTGAAAGTTGTTAAGCAACACGTTGCCATCCACAAAAACAGTCGCCGTTCCGATGTCTGGCGAGGCGTGAATGACGCGTACATACGAAGTACTATCCGCTGCGACATGCCGTGCTGGTGTCCCTAGAAAGGCGAAGAGGGCAACAGTACCGACGAAAAGCGCTACTCCGAGCAGTGCCAGAAAACGTCCTGACTTCATTTTTACTACCTCCTAGAATACATAACATCGATCACTATTAAATCCATATGAATATGTAACGAAGCAGACAACCTTATAGATGATTTGGAATAGCTCATCGTGACTTTTTTCTAAAAATTGAAGAAAAAAAATAGTAGCATTCCATAGAAATATGTACCAAGCAGCTTTACAAGTAAGCCCTTTATGCCTATAATTGGGTAGGAAATAGCGTGGATATCATGATAGCAATAAGGTATAGGGTGTAGCAGGTGCAGCAGGTACAACAAGAACAAATAATTCTTCCTATTGGGGCAGTTGTGCGTAACGTCAATGGAGATCGCTACATAGTAGAGGGTCTCCTTGGAAAAGGTGGCTCTGGTGCCGTCTATCTCGTGAAAGACAAGCGAGACAAGGAAGCCTTATTCGCGCTCAAAGAGATGATCGACCCCGACAAGATAGAACGGGAGCGTTTCGCTTTTGAGGCCGAGGTGCTGATGCAACTTGAACATGAAGCACTTCCTCATGTCTATCGCGTCTTCGAGAACGAGAAGCTCAAGCGCATCTACATTCTCATGGACTATATCGATGGGCAAGACCTGGAAGTGTTGCGGCAAGAGCAACCTGACAAACGTTTTCATCTTCCCCTTGTGCTGAACCTTTTATCTCCAGTTGTTGACGCTCTTAACTATATGCACCAGCGAAAGCCGCCCATTGTACATAGAGACCTTAAGCCTTCGAATATTATTGTACCTGTCAAGGGTGGAGATGCCATGCTTGTAGACTTCGGCATCGCCAAGGAGTACGTCGCGGACGGCACCACCACTGTTGTTCGTCATGGTACACCAGGCTATGCGGCTCTTGAGCAATATGGAGGCGGGACGAATACACGGACTGATGTCTATGGACTCGGTGCTACTCTTTACACCCTGTTGACTGGCACTATCCCTCTTGATGCACTTACAAGAGCTACTGGCAGTCAGGGTGTCGATCCACTCAAATCCGTGCATGAGCTTGTACCGACAATTCCGATAGGTGTCAGCGAGGCAATTCAGCATGCTATGCGCTTCAGCCGCGATGACCGTTTCGATAGCGTTGAGGAGTTCTGGCAGGAAGTCAAAGCTCAGGCGGAACCGAAAGCTGCACAAGAAGGTGGCGAAGCAATTGACAAAAAAGCACCTGATGTATCTCTCCCTGCTTCGGTTCCTGTTCAACGTGAACGAAAAAACATCGCAACTACAACCTTATTACAACAACGTGCAACTGCTCAAAGAAAGAAAAAATACATACGTCTCTCTATAATTCTTGCCCTGCTTGCCCTGCTTATCGTTGGAGCGAGTGTTGCATTTTCCCTGTTGCGTTCTCCTCATCCCATTTCGCATGCATACACTTCCACCTTTACACCTTCCACTTCCACGCCTACGGCAACGGCTACTCATCGCCCTCTTCCCAATACATCAGGCTATCCAGTGATTGCGAACTCCTATGCTGGCACTGCACTTGATCTACTACACGGCACTAAAACAAATATCTACCTTAGTAGTGTTGTACAAAACAAGGGACGTATACAAGGTGATTTTAGTGGTCTATCACAATCTGGCCCCTTTACTGGAAGCGTTGATAAAGCTGAAAAAGTACAGTTCGATGTAAAGATTTATGGTGGTCAATCTACCATTTCTTTTATCGGTGGTATACAGATAGGAAATGGAGTCCTGGGAGGTTCTTTCAAGGTTTTCCAGAATGGACAATATACCGGCGAGTATGGTTCTTGGACTGCCAGCCCTACTAGCTAGGGAGCGGATAATTTATATCTTTTTTGAGTCACGTCGTCTTGGTTTGTAAAGAACTGTGAGCCTATCAACCATGAGCACTCTAACCCTGCTTGGTACGGGAACGTGCCAGATTGAATTCGAGCGACGTGCCTCTAGCGTCCTGCTCGAACTGCATACTACTCCCATACTCTTTGATTGTGGGCATGGCATCGTACAGCGCCTCTTAGAGGTGGGCGTGGCACACAACCAGCTGCAACACATAATTCTGTCGCACTTTCATCCCGACCATGTCTCGGACCTCATTCCCCTGTTACAGGCAGGTGCCTGGTCGCGCAAGAATCCACGTACCAGCGATCTCCACATCTACGGTCCGACAGGTGTCAAAAGAATTGTTGATGGCCTCTTGAATATCTTTGGTCCCAGCTCCTTTCAGCAACCCTCGTACTCTCTCGTGATACACGAGATTACCGAGGATTGCTTTACGATTGATGCCCATACCTTTGAGTCTCTGAGCCTGCCCCCCGCTGGCAATCACGGTCTGCGCTTCTCATGGAACGGAAAAACCTATGCGATTACGGGCGACTCGAACTTTCACGAGGAAGAGATTGCTTTCCTACGAAATGTAGACCTTGCCATCATCGACTCTGGTCACATCGAGGATGAGGAGATCGTTGAACTCGCGGTCGCGTCTCAGGCACAGGTAATCGTCTGCTCACATCTCTATAGAGAAATTGATGCAGCACACCTGCAAGTATGGGCAGCGCAAAAAGGCTACCAAGGAACGATTATTGTGGGGCGTGATCTCATGTCGTTTGTTTTGTAGGGGCATATAAAGGAAAATACAATGATACAAGAGATGTCTGCTACCGCACGTCTGCAAGAAGGTCTGCGCTTCGAGGTTGAGGCCAGTTCTGGTCATTTCGTCGTGCTCGACCATGTCGAGCACGTAGGCGACAAAAGTAGGGGCTTCAGTCCAATGGAGATGTTACTGGTAGGGCTAGCTGGCTGTACTGGCATGAGTGTCCTCTCTATTCTTCGCAAGAGGCGTCAGGAGGTTACAGGCTACGAGTTACACGTGCATGGAAAGCGTACCAGTGAGCATCCACAGGTGTTTGTCGAGATTTCTGTTGAGCATCGTATCACAGGGCAGCATGTACGACCCGAACTGGTAGCGCGTGCCATCGAGCTATCTGAGCAACGCTACTGTGGCGTAGAGGCAATGCTGGGTAAGACTGCCCGCTTAAGTCATGTATACAAAATCGTAGAGTAGAGAGACCTCATGCTCCTACTCCACAATTCGTCCATTCTGTATTTGCAGCACACGGTCGGCAGAGGCTACAAACATGGTTTCGTAAAGACTTTTGTGTTCTGTTTATTCTATGCTACGGTTTCAGCACAACCTTGATACAATCATCTTCTTTGTGCTTGAAGATATCGTAGCCATGTGGAGCATCTTCCAGCTTCATGGTATGTGTAATCACGAACGATGGGTCAATCTCACCTTTCTGGATGCGCTCCAGGAGAGGTTTCAAGTATTTATGCACATGCGTCTGTCCCATCTTGAAGGTGAGGCCCTTCGCGAAGGCAGCACCAAAGGGAACTTTGTCGAGGTAGCCACCATAGACGCCTGGTATCGAGACCGTGCCGCCCTTGCCACAAGCCTGAATTGCCTGGCGCAATACGTGGGGACGGTCGGTAGACAGGCGCGTCTTTTGCTTGGCGATGTCATTGACCGCACCAATACTGGTTCCATGCGCCTCCAGACCTACTGAATCGATACAATGATTGGGTCCGCGTCCGCCAGTCATCTGCTTGAGCACCTCGACGACATCTGTACCCTCGTAGTTGAATACTTCCGCCTTCCCTTGCTCAGCCGCCATACGCAGACGTTCTGGGAAGCGGTCTATAGCGATGACACGCTCCGCACCGAGCAGATACGCGCTCTTGATAACGAACTGACCAACAGGTCCACAGCCCCAAACCGCGACAGTATCGCCGGGCTGAATGTTGCAATTTTCCGCCGCCATGTATCCTGTTGGGAAGATGTCGGTGAGGAATATTACCTGCTCATCGCTCAACGCGTCGGGAATCTTGATTGGACCGACATCGGCAAATGGCACACGTGCATACTCGGCCTGCCCACCTGCATAGCCGCCGTAGAGATGCGAATAGCCGTACAAGCCTGATCCAGAGAAGCCGTAGAGTGCCTCAGCTAGCCCTGCGTTTGGATTAGAGTTATCGCACAGCGACCACAACCGCTTTTGACAGAACTCGCAGCGACCGCAGGCAATAGTGAAGGGTACAACCACGCGGTCCCCCTTCTTCAGGTTCTCAACGCCCTTGCCGACCTCGACCACCTCGCCCATAAATTCATGGCCGAGAATATCACCCTTCTCCATCGACGGAATGTAGCCGTCATAAAGATGGAGGTCAGAGCCACAGATTGCCGTCGTCGTAATCTTTACGATGGCGTCTCGCGGATTGATGATCTCTGGGTCGGGCACGTTATCAACACGTACCTTGTGGGTACCGTACCAGCATAGTGCTTTCATGGAATATTTCCTACTTTCTACCTTTTCCTGTTGGCTGTCCCTTCACGCTTGGAATCTCGCCAGCCTCCATCAATTCTTTGAAGCGGCGTAGTGTCTCCAATGTTTGCTGTTCAGGAATGTGACGGATGATCTGACCCATGCCTGTGCCAAACACACCCTGGAACTGAATATAATCAAGTTCAAGCGTGACCACCGTTCCTCGGCTGTCTGGTGTTGGCTCAAAGGTGACTTTGCCCGCGTTAGCGGTTGTCGGCTTGCCATGCACATGCCACGCGATTACCTGGTTAGGAACGACCTGTAGCAACTCTGAGTTCCATTCGACAGTTCTTCCAAAGGGACCCTTCGCTATCCAATGGAAGGTACGGTCGCCCGTTTTCATGACTGACTCAATATAATCCATGTAGCGCGGAGCCTTCTCGATGTCGTACCAAAAGTTATAGAGGTCTTCCGCTGAGCGCTTGATCGTCAGTGACCTCTGCACGCGAACACCTCCCTTGCCAGGAATGCTCGATATCGTGCTGGGAATGCCAGGTGCGAAATTAGGCTTTTTCTCTGCTGTACTGATGTTCAGCGCCTGATACACATAGCAATGCCCCGTTGTTCCACGAACAATCAGCCCACCCCCGATCAGTGCCAGACCTACGCCAAGCCAATCACGGCGGCCTAAGCCATAAGCTGCCAGTGTACCACCACCAACCGCTGATATCCACCGCTCGACCTGCCCAACATTCTTCGTTAATGCATTCTGAGAGGGATAGTCATATCTATTCTGATTGTTTTTTATCGTAGTGTGCGTTGAAGCCATATATTTTCCTCTTCCTGATAAATAACATTTCGACATAGGTATCACGTCTAGCCTCAACAAATGGTTTCGCTGCATAACATTAGAGCAATATAGTAGAGCCTCCACTGGCATCAAGTGAAGGGGTGGGAAACCTTTTGTGAGTCTCCCTGGACGAGTAGCGCAATGTCCGGTCTCTTACCTTTTCAAATATCGCCATCGAATTGATTTTAATTACCAATTTCATTGACAAATTTTACTAATATATGTTATTATTTCTCTGTAAAGGAAATAAGCATCAAGTAAATGGCAAATATTACTATGTTTAGTGAAAAGAATGTAAAGCATCATCATTGGATGAGATGGGGGAAGCCTCAATGGGAAATCGCTTTTACGTGTACGAGAAGGCATTCGAGGAGCGGCAGCGAGACCGAATGCGAGAAGTGGAACAAGACCTTAGAGCGGCCCAGGCATTACACCATAATAGAGTGCGTCACATCATCGGACGGTCAGGGAGGTTTCTCGTCATGTTAGGCAAATGGCTAGAGCAGGTTGAGGAGTCTGGGCGACCACAAGGGTCGCCCAGACTGGCATCCCATATCTACATATCCATAGAGGAGAATAACGAATGCATCCATTGATTACCAGGGACCCTGTAAGCGGCGGCGAATTGATCGCGACGCGGTTGGAGTGTCCCGATAGCGGCATTGTTATCGAGGGACAGTTTAGCTTCGGCTGGATTGGTCGCCTGACACGCGAGCAACTTGACTTTGTTGAATTGCTGGTCAAGTATCGCGGCAACGTCCAGAAGCTCGCGGTCGAGATGAATGTCGCGTACAACACAGCGCGCAGCCGACTTGATGAGATCGTCACCGCGCTGGGCGGTGCGCCTGAAAACGATGGGCGCATGGACCGCCGCGTCATCCTTGATCGACTTGCCGCCAAGGAGATCAGCGTCGAGGAGGCCATGCGGCTCCTGAAAGGGTAATAACCCATGTCAACGTCAAAGAATGAGCGCGACCGCATCTTACAGATGATCGAGTCGGGCCAGGTGACAGCGACACAGGCCGCGCAACTTCTCGACACCCTGGAAGTTGAGCGAGACGTAACGCGAGAGCCGCGAGAGCGTTCAACAGAGCGTGGGCGTGACCGCGTAATACGAATACGAACCACGAGCTTGAACGCCAGAACACAAAAGGTGTACGCCACTGCTGCCATACCTGTACGTCTCATCAAGATAGCTATGCGACTCGGAGTGCGTCTAATACCCCAACTGAATAACGCAGCCCTGGAAGACCTGCTATACACCATTGAGGGTGGCACCACAGGTCGCCTGCTAGACCTGCAAGACCTGGAGAAAAACGAGCGACTAGAAATTTTCATCGAGTAGGGGCGCGATTGATGGTGCCCGCCCTACAATTGATGGCGCCCGCTTTGGCATATATCGTAACAATGCATGGACAAAAAAGAAGGAAGAAGGACATGACAACATTTTCCCCAGCGCGAAAAATAATCATTTCAGACATCAGCGGCGACCTTACCATACACGGATGGGACCAACAGACAATCCAGGTAGAGTCCGACGCGCAGCAGATAGCCAGGCAGCAGCGAGCAGATGGTGACACACTCCTCGTGAGGGACTGTGATAGCTCTGTTGAACTTTCCGTTCCTTTCGAGACGATCATCGTTGCCAAGGACATAGATGGAGATGTGACGATTGAGGATGTGCGACGGGTCGATGTCAAGGATGTGAACAACTCTGTCGCGTTAAGAAACATTCGTGGAGATGTCACATTAAATGATATTGGTAGTGATGTAAGCATCGCTGAGGTTGATGGTGCTGCACAGGTAAGGGATGTCGGCAACGCGGCAACGCTTAGAGGCGTTCGTGGCAACGTGGCGCTTACTGACATTAACACTAATGCCTCGTTGAGCGGCATCTACGGTGCCATAGCTGTGAAAGACGCGGGCAATGAGGTAGAGATTTACGAGTGCTATGGCAATGTAACGCTGGATGATGTTGGCGGTACTGTCTCGCTGCGCGATATCAGCGGCTCTATCCAACTACAACAAGTGGGCAACGAAGCCGTGCTGGAAACCATTCATGGCAGCGCCACGATGAGCGACATTGGAAGCAATGTGTTGCTAACCGAGGTCAACGGCTCTGTGCAACTGAAAGGTGTTGGAAATAGTGCTGAACTGCGAAGTATCGGTGGCGGCGTCACGTTGAGCGATATCGATAGCGACGTATTCTTAAGTGGTGTGAATGGCTCTGCCGCTTTGCAGGACATCGGCAACAACGCCTCCATAGAAAATGTTGCGGGCAATGTAACGGCAAGCGATATCGGCACCAATATCGCTCTGAAGAACATCGGGGGGAATGTCACGCTAAAGGATATCGGCAAAGACGTATCCCTGAATGAGATTACTGGAGTTGTACAGATCAATGATGTCGGCGGTAATGCACAATTCATTGGCTTGCGTAACAATACCGATGTGGGAGATATCGGTGGCGACCTGGAGCTACAGGCCGGTCTCCCCGCAGGAAGTCGTGCCCGTGTCCGCGTGGATGGAGACGCCCTCGTGACTGTGCCGGAGAACGCAAACTTGAGTATTCGCGCCACTGTTGATGGTGACGTGCGAGGCCGCTCAGTCGTGTCCAGTTCTCGTGGAAACAAAGTGAATTTGATCTACGGAGATGGATCGGCTCTCCTAGAATTGAAGGTCGATGGCGACCTCACCCTGCTTGGCAGCGCGAGTCTACAGAGTAGTAGCAGTAGTAACGGTAGTGGCAGTAGTGCGGAATGGGACTCTTTCCAGCGTGATATGTCTGAGCTTGAGCGCGATATGGAAAGGCTGAACAAAGATCTCAATTTTGAAATCGCTGCCGCCGTTGACCAGACGACCTCCTCTATTAATGTAGATATCACCAAAGCGATGAAAGATGCTCGGATCAAGATGCTCGAAGCGCAAGAGCAGACGCGAAGAGCTGGTGAACGCGCCGCTCGTGTCAACATACGCATCAATAACCGCGAGTGGCGACTCGACCCCGAGCGCATCAACCGCATCGTCGAGCAGGCCCAACGCGCAGCAGCCGAAGGCGTTCAAGGCGCGCTTGAGGCGGTCGAACAGGCGTTCAGCAATCTGCGTATGCCTGTTCTTCCAACCCCTCCGACGCCACCAACACCCCCAGTACCGCCAAGTTTTCCAACCCCGCCTTTTACTGGTCAACCTGCTGAGAATGTAGACGAAGAGACGAGCCAGGAAGAAGTGCAGCAGGAGCAGCCCGTGTCAGAAGAGCAGAGAGCACAACAGGAAATAAGTGGTGACGCGGCTGCTGTCGCCTCCTCTCCTGTTGATCCAGAGCAGGAGCGCACAGCTATCCTCCGCATGATCGCCGAAGGGCGCATCACACCCGACGAAGGCGACCTACTCTTAGAAGCGTTGGGCGGTTAGCAAAGGCAGTGCATTATCAACTCAAGAAATAGAGAGGACTATATGACCCAACAAACATTTGCCGTTGGTAGAAGGCCACGTGTCGTTATCAGAAGTATGAATGGCAATCTCACCGTCCGACCCTGGAATGAGCACAGTATTAGCGTCGAGGCGGACGGCCCAATTCCCGAACTGTACCAGGAAGGCGACACGCTTGTTATCAATGGCTGCCAGAGTAACCTCGATTTGTTTGTTCCCTATGTGAAAAAGCTCTTTGGTACAACTTCTCTTGTCACGGATATTAGCGTGACCGATCTAAGCGGGACCGCCACAATGGAGAACGTCGGTAGTGTGTATCTCTCGAATGTGAGTGGAGCCGTTGAACTGACACAGGTCAATGGCAGCTTGCGTGCGACAGGCGCTCCCACGTTGCGGGAACATAGGGGAATTGGCGGCGATGCAATGCTCTCGAACATCTCTCGTATAGAGCTTGGTGCCGTTGGCGGCTCTCTGCGGCTTGCTACAACAGAGACGGTGACTGTGGGAGCGGTAGGAGGTTCGCTGAAGGCGGAACAGGTCGGCGCACTTCTCAAATGTGGGTCCGTTGGTGGAAGTTGCGAGGTACGTAATAGTGCTCGCGCCGAGGTCGTGGTGAGCAATGTCGGAGGCAGCCTGCTGCTTGACGGAGTAGTTCGTATGCCGTCGTGCAATATTGGTGGTAGTTTAAGCATGCTAGCTGATCTCCCAACTGACAGCAATGTTCGCCTCCTGGTTGGAGGGAGCGCGACTCTCATGCTGCCAAAGAATGCAAATCTTGCTATGCACATACTGGCGAGTGGCTCGATCAGTGGCGATGCCCTCTCCAAGAAATATGGCAACAGCGCAAACATTACCTATGGCAATGGTGCGGCGACGCTCAACTTGACCGCTGGCGGTAGTGTCAAGCTGCTTTGGACTAACGCCACAACCGCCTGGGCTGCACCCCATCAAGAGATGCGTGAAGAGGTGCCATCGAGCCTGGCCCAGAAACGACAGGCCATCCTACAGATGGTTGCCCAGGGCCATGTCACGCCCGAAGAGGGCAACGTGTTATTGGATGCGTTGGGAGGGTAAGAGAATAAGAGCGGGAACGGGGCGCGGGTCATGTTTTGTGTGGGCGAGGTGAGAAAACCCTGAACCAGGGCACCCGCAAGGGGAATGCCCCTCCCATACACGATGAAACCACGCCTCCCATCGTGTATGGGAGGGGCATTCCCCTTGCGGGTGCCCTTGCCTCTCGCTAAAGCCTCTTCTCTAAAATCTCCGCAAACCCTTGTACCTCGTCTACCCTGAATACTCCCATAATGTAACGGTCGGGACGCACAAGCGCAAATATATCCTGGTTGTTGCGTAACAAGTGGCCTATTTGCTGCTCTACATCCTGCACAACAACATAATTACTCTTGCTGAACTCCTTCATGGGCAGAGAAGCAGGCTGCACACAAATACATCGCACTCCTAAGTGCTGCCACACCTCACCTTGTATCGGTGCAAAGGCTACTTCTGGCTCTTCGTATAGTCGTATCAAAGAGAAGCCATTACCCAGTACATCATCAAGCAGAATGCGCTCTCCTCTACTTGTTAGCACATAGGGTTGAGGAAGCATTCTGCCTGTAAGCCTTTTGCTCTCCTTGCTGGCATTGTGGCGCAAAAATCCGCGTCGATACCTGGGCTGTGGCTTTACTTTCATCTCTGTAAGCAACTCGCGGAAAGCGGGGAGGATGTTGAGGCTAGAGAAGACTAGATCGCGAAGTTTGGCCGCTGATCGAGACGTAGGCATGATGATGTTGCCCAGTAGCGATGACAGCAAAATCATCTGCTCGACGTGGGGGGAGCGTTCCTCTTGATAGGTCTCTAACAAGCCTGGACTCGCCTGACCCTGTAGCACTCTTTGAAGCTTCCAACAAAGGTTGTGGGCATCGCGCAATCCGCTGTTCATACCTTGCCCACCAAAAGGAGGCATGAGGTGGGCCGCATCTCCCAGGAGAAAGACACGGCCTTGCGCAAATCGAGTGGCAAGAACAGAACGGAAGGCATAGATGGTCTGGCGAACAAGTTGTGGCCTGTCCTGTCTTATAGTCATGTTGAGGTTGGGATGAGATGCCCTTGCTTGCTGAATAAGTGCATGTATCTTGTCCGCTTGTAACAGGTCCTCGCCTCGCTCTCCTGGAAGCAGCATGAATTCCCAGCGTCTCGCGTGATGAGGAGCAGGTACGGTGACTGCCGGACGACCATAGTTACAGAAGAAGGTGGCTGCTGTGGAGGAGTCATCATCGTTGACGCAATCGACGACCAACCACTGCTGCCCCCCATCGGTATTATTCTGGCCTCTCTTGTTCTGTCGTCCTAAAAATCTGGGAGAGCGCATGGAAATGCCTAACGTGTGGCGAATAGGGCTTTTGCCTCCATCACATGCGAGCAGGTAATCGCAGGTGATGTGAAGCTGTGTACCATCGGGCGTGCTTACTGTAAGATGAACATCCTCGTCGTCCTGCTTGAGCGTCTCGACGGTGTGTTGAAAACGTGTTTCGACACAGGAAAAGCGGTCGAGACCTCGTAACAGTGTTGTCTCAAATGCAGGCTGATGAAATGTTGAGATGAGGGGATAGCCATTCTTTCGACTGGTAGGGGAGACCTTGGCGAGAAAGCGACCTGCTGAGAGGTAGTGTGCATCAATATCCAACAGCACATGTTCGAGCACCTCATCCCTCAGCCCCATCGCCTGGCAGACGCGCAGCCCCTCGTCGTCAATAGAGATGGCCTTGGGGCAATCGCTAACGTCGGCGTTGCGTTCGAGTATGAGCGTATCGATGCCTGCCATCCCCAGTAGATTACCTGCCGCGAGTCCCGTAGGACCCGCCCCTACGATAACGACCGAGGGAGATGTAGAGACGCTCTGCATGCCTGCACTGTTTGCTGATGTAGATCGTTGCACTTGTTTCTCGATTGCATAAAGATGCGCTCTTTTCCTGCATCATCTGTGCAGAGCCGAGCGCGTGAGCATTCATCTTGTGCCTTTGATGACGTTCTACCACAAAACGGTGTGTGGTGCAACCATCCGAGTTCGAGTTTACGGTGAGAGAGATGGTACAGATGGGACGTAATCCACATAAGGGAATGTTGGATCGAGAGAGTGCGGAGGATACGTTGATCGTCAGCGAAGCATTACAACGCGTTCAAATGTGTGAGAAAGAGGATAGGTTTATGAGTATGGCAGACAAAGCCAGTTACACTGTTGGCATTCTTGTGTTTGATGAGGTCGAGGTACTCGACTTCTGTGGTCCCTTTGAGGTCTTTTCCGTGGCACGACCTGCGGGGGTTACTGACGAGACAGCGCGCCTCTTCAATGTTATCACCATTGCTGAGCAGGAAAGAACCATCTCCTGTCGGGGAGGACTGCTTGTGACTCCTCACGCGACTATCAATCAGCATCCTCCCCTTGACATTCTCGTTGTGCCAGGAGGCCAGGGGACACGGCGTGCAAGAGAGAATTCACGTCTGCTAGACTGGATTGCCCAGCAAAGTCAGCGAATTATGCTCACCACCAGTGTGTGTACGGGAGCCTTTCTGCTCGCGGAATGTGGTTTGCTTGACCAGCGACAGGCGACCACCCATTGGGCCAGCCTGGAATGGATGCGCGCACACTATCCTGCTATTATCATCGTTGACTACGCGCGCGTGGTTGACGTTGGAAGAATCATTACTTCTGCTGGTGTTTCGGCTGGTATTGACATGAGCTTATATGTGGTGTCGCGTCTAGCAGGGAAAGAGACCGCAGCGTGGACCGCGCGTTACATGGAATACGATTGGCACTCACACGATAAGGTGCTACGGGCTGAAGTATAGTCACTGGCCTTGACAGCCACAGCCACATTCGCCCCCCCTATACCCCTTCCACCTAAAAGCACGGCGGGTCGAGAGAACGAGCGTGCCTCGTCTCTCACCATGTCTAACTCGTATCTTGGCTCTAACTGCTCACAATGAATGGTGGGCGGGACAAGGCCATGTCGCATAGCGAGTAGCGCGGTCACTGCATCTATCGCCCCTGCTGCCGCGTAGCTGTGACCGAGCATGGAACGCGGGACACTGACGGGCAAGTGTGCGAGTTCAGAGCCGAAAACGAGGTGGAGCGCCTCCGCCTCGCCTGCATCTGAATAAGGCATCGCTCGTCCATCCAGGCTGAAATAACCAATGTCTTGTGGCTGTAAGTTGCCCTCTTGCATGGCAAGGCGTATGGCGCGGGCATACTGTGTCCCGTCAGATGATGGAGCTAGCAAACCGTGTGCATCGTTCGTCTGTCCATAGCCTACGATCTCACCATAGATAGCGGCTCCGCGTTGACGCGCATGCTCATACTCTTCCAGAATGCATATTCCGGCTCCCTCTCCCAGGAGCAGACCGGAGGCCCGTCGATCAAAGGGACGATACGAATTTGGGTCATCCCCTGTTGTACAGTGGTCGCTATGAGCCATAACCATAAGTATAAATGGATGAATAATAGCTTCACATCCACCTGTAATAATCACATCTGCCGCTCCACGCTGTATCGCACTATAAGCCATGCCCAACGCATCCAGTCCACCGACGGCATCATTGATAGGCGTTTTGCAATAGCCTTGAATGCCATAGCGAATAGAGGTTTGACCTACGTTAGCGACCTGTAGCCACGCGATTGCTGAAAAGGCGCTCATGGCGCGTAGTCCACGAACATGTAACGCCTTCATCTGTTCCAGCACATACTCTATTCCACCAAGTGTATTCGCGATCACGGCTCCCACACGATGCGAGTTTTCTTCCGCTAGAACCAGCCTGGCATCCTGTAGCGCCTCCTGCACCGCCGCGAAGACAAAATGAGTTGTACGGTCAGTTCGATTCGCTAGCTTGCGATCAACATAGTCGCTCACCACAAAATTCCGCACCTCACCCGCCACCTGTAATGGCTGATCGGCGATGGAGAAGCGTTCAATAGGATGTATGCCAGAAACTCCTCGACTGGTTGCATCCCAGAACGCCTCTTTGCCAATGCCATTTGCCGCCACGACGCCCAACCCTGTGACAACCACGCGACGATTTCTCGCATACGGAGTACGCAATACGTCGTCTGTGGGATTGATGTGATATACCATAATTTCATCCTGTGTCTGCCCATTACTACAACTATACCTTATAGGGAGGCATCTAACCAGTCGGGATGTGCAAAGACAAGCGCGCTGTTAACGCCTCCGAAACCGCTGGAGTGTGATAGGGCAACGTTTACCGCTGCGCGCCGCGCTACATTAGGCACATAGTCAAGGTCACAGCGCGGATCAGGCGTTTCCTGGTTGATGGTCGGTGGAAGCAACTGCCTTTCCACGACCAGTGCTGTGACAATCGCTTCAATCGCACTGGCGGCCCCCTGTGTATGTCCAATCATCGACTTGGTCGCGCTAATGGGGATGTTGTAGGCATAATCGCCAAATACCGCCTTATACGCTACACTTTCTGCCGCGTCATTGATAGAAGTGGAGCTACCATGCGAATTGATGTAGTCCAGTTGCTCCTGAGAAACATGCGCATCTCTGAGTGCATGTCGCAGTAGATATTGCAAAGGCATTCCATCCTGAGGAAGCGCGGTCATGTGATAGGCATTACTATTAGAGGTGAAGCCAATGATCTCTGCGTAAATATGTGCGTTTCGTGCCAGGGCATGCTCTCGCTCTTCCAGGAACAAGACACCCGCGCCCTCAGACATGATGAAGCCGTCTCGTTCCTTATCATAAGGCCGCGATGCATGCTCTGGGTCGCTATTGCGCGTGCTGAGCGCACCAATAACGGAGAACACGTTGATGCCAACAGAACAGATGGCGGAGTCAGTCCCACCTGACAGCATGCGGTCGGCGCGCCCCTCCTCAATCAGCCAATACGCCTGACCTATCGCGTCCGCACCGGCGGAGCAGCCTGTTGCGATAACGGTGCAAGGACCGTGTAGTTGATGATGTGTGGCGATGGAGGCGGCTGATGCGTGAGTCATGAGCACAGCAGGGGAAATAAAATCATCCTTCTCGGCTGGACGCGGTGCATGTATTCCATTTCCCGTGAGCCGTACCCATAGCTTCTCTCCCTCGTCCGCAGAGGCCATCGCGGTTCCCATGTAGACACCGATGCGGTCGCGTTCGTCCTCGCTAAGCGCATTGGGAATGTCAGCGAGCCCTGCATCTTGTAGCGCAAGATTCGCGGCGGCGAGCGCGAACTGCGTTCCACGATCCATATAATCTGTCTCGATAGGTGTGAGTCCCAATGCTCTCGCATCGAAATCTGGAACCTCTCCAGCGATATGTGTTGGCAATTCGCTGGCATCGAAGCGCGTAATGCGCCGAATGCCAGGACGACCCGCAACGCAGGCGTCCCAGAAGCTCTCCTTGCCTATCCCGTTTGGTGCGATCACACCAAGCCCTGTAATAACAACACGCCGCCGAGCCTGACGCTGCATATGTTGCTCCTTCCTGTAATCTGCAAGGGAACGCCCCTATAGGACACAATACCCTGTGCAATATAATACGTGCCAGGATAGGTTAATGGATTTTGACCAATCCCCAACCAGGCACGCACACCTCTGCCTGTTTTTCAGTTCTATTTATTGTGTAGCTTATGTGAAACCGTTTATGAAGTGCTGACGTTGTACTAATGACGAAACCTTATAAATTCTTATAAAAGGAGAAGATGAGTATGGCTTCGATAAAGATAGTGACAGAGGGAAGTCCGGCCAACTACGGGGCTCCCGCGAATGAGAATACGGCGACGCGAGTAAATGTTGGGCAGGCAGAGCGATGGATATCGGCTAGTAGCGGTGGAGGACTAGTGGTTTACGGACTGCTACGCCGCGATTGGGTAGGTGCCGCGTTAGCAACTGTTGGTAGCGGCCTCGTCTATCGCGGTCTGACCGGGCACAGCTTTCTCTACCAGGCATTCGACCTGGTGACGGTCGGGCAGAGTCCGAGTACGCTCTCAAGTATCCCTGGTAAAAGAGGCGTCCGGGTACGACGCAGAATGACCATCAATCGTTCGGCAGAAGATCTCTACAACTTTTGGTATGATGTCGAGAAGGCCCCTCTGTATATGACGGGCATTGAATCTGTAACGCGGACAGGCGATAGAACATCGCAGTGGATAGCTAAAGGTCCACTCGGCAACATTGTTAAATGGAACTCTGAACTGCTTCAGAATATCCCTGGGAAGTTGATCTCCTGGCATGCTCATGGCCCGTCAACAACAGGCAGTGCAGGCAAAGTAACCTTTGAACCGGCCCCTGATTCGTTCGGAACGGTGGTCACGCTGGAACTCGACTTCCTGCAATTTAAAGGCCCGTTGGGGACCAGCATTGGCAAGATCGTCGGTCATCTTCCTGAACGTATGGCACAGAAAAATCTGCGTCAATTCAAAGAGTTGATGGAGACAGGCCAGATCGCGACGATTAAAGGGCAGCCTGTCGGCAAGGGACAGCCACAGAGTAAACAAGGTAGAAAGCAGTAAGCCCTTCAGCCAGATGAGCGCAAATGAGTCGAGCTAGCCGCGTTTCTGGCTGCATTAAAATGATAAGGTAGAAAGAAGGAGCGTTTCATGAGAGCTGTTTGTTGGAACGGCATACACGATATGCGGGTCGAGACGGTGCCGGACCCGATTCTTGTCAATCCAGGCGATGCTATTATCAAGATCACGACCACCGCGATCTGTGGCTCTGACCTGCATCTCTACGACGGCTATATTCCCGCAATGGAGAAAGGCGACATCGTTGGTCACGAGTTTATGGGTGAGGTCGTCGAGGTCGGAAAAGAAGTTCAAAAGCTGAAGAAGGGCGACCGTGTAATCGTTCCATTTACGATTACCTGCGGGAAGTGCTACTATTGTCAACATGACATGTGGTCACTGTGCGACAATACAAACGTGGATAGCTGGGCCATGGAAGAAATGTACGGCTATTCAGCGGCGGGTCTCTACGGCTATTCGCACCTCTACGGTGGCTATGCAGGAGGGCAGGCAGAGTACGCACGCGTACCGTTCGCCGATGTTGCTCCGCTCAAAATTCCCGGTGAACTGACCGACGAGCAAGTTATCTTCCTCACCGACATACTACCCACGGGCTATCAGGCTGCCTATAACTGTGCTATTAAGCCAGGAGATACTGTCGCGGTTTGGGGCTGTGGACCTGTTGGTCAGTTCGCGATTAAAAGTGCTTATCTGTTAGGTGCGGAGCGCGTTATCGCGATAGACAGGGTTCCCGAACGCCTGCGCATGGCGCAAGAGCAGGCAGGAGCCGAGGTCATCAACGTTATCGGCACAGACGTAGTTGAGGAACTCAAGCAGATGACGGGGGGACGTGGACCAAATGCGTGCATCGACGCAGTAGGTCTAGAGGCTCATGGGACCAGCTTTTTAGCTGGAATTGACACGGCGAAGCAAAAGACCCGCCTCAGTACAGATCGTCCAATCGCGCTTCGCCAGGCGATTCAGGCATGTGGCAAAGGTGGCACGGTTTCAGTTCCAGGTGTCTACGGCGGCTTTCTTGACAAGTTTCCTTTCGGTGCCGCTTTTGCCAAGGGCCTGACCTTTAAGATGGGGCAGACACACGTCCAAAAATTTCTCCCAACGTTGCTCAACCATATTCAGAGGGGCGATATCGATCCCACGTTCGTCATCACACATCGCATGAGCTTAGAGGATGCGCCGCATGGCTACGACATCTTCAAGCATAAAGAGAACGAATGCATTAAGGTTGTCATGAAACCTTAGAAATTTGACCATCCCTGTGTAGGGGCGTAATAAATTACGCCCTGCGTTCCCATGCGCAACAAATTACGGCCATGCAAACGCGCATCAGCGGTGTAGGGGCGTAATTTATTACGCCCTGCGTTCCCATAGACCAACGTGGGGGGATTGTCGAATGGTTGCCTGAACGTGGGTGGATGCCGAAAAGGGTGTAATGATGGATATTAACAAATTAGGTTGGACACGTAAAGCACTTCCCTCTAGGGTTGTTGCAAAGTCTAGGGCACCCGCCAGGGGATGCCCCTGCAGACACGATATTCCTGATTTTGCAACAGCCGTGTTACTCCCCTACAGCAATACTTTGCAGCAGTGCCTTTCCGCCTTGATCTCCAATATTGTAATGGTGCAGTTCGTCTCCAGTATTCTGGTCCAAGGCGTATATGTCGCTAAGCTTGAAATCGTGAGTTGCGGTGATGACATAGACGATATTTGGATTCATCGTGATATTCGAGCTTAGTATGAGTCCAGGCACCACTCTGCTGGAGCACCACCTGTTCTTTCCGCTTTGCGGGTTTATGGAACAAAAGCTTTCCTTCCCACTACCGAGTCCATAGATGCCATAGCCTGGTAGGACGTAGGTCATCGCGAAGTTGGTTGTACGCGACCAGATTTGCTTGCCATTGGAGGCGTTGAGTGCGCTCAAGTGCTGGTATATCGCAAGGTACAGAACGTCATCGAACACGACTGGCAAAGCGTAGCTGATATTGCCAACACTCCAAAGCTGCAAGCCATCACCTGCTCGTAGTGCTATCAACCGCCCTGGCTTGCTGGCATTGTCATCATTTGGCAGAACGACGTACACAATTTTGTCGGTTGCTGTCATCAGAAGGTACAATGAGATGTTGCGGGGAGTGAAAGATGTACTCCAGATTTCTTTCCCATCAGTAAGGCGCAGTGCCTTCACAAGAAAATGCCGGGCGTCTCCACCATTCAATTTTTGTTGTGCTATATAGAGTGCATTCTTCGTCACTCGCATATTCATGTCCAAAGTATAGTCTTTGCTTGAGTAGGTCCACAGCTGTTTTCCACTCTTCGCTTCAAGTGCCTGCACATCAGTGTTACCCACTCTTATATACACAATGTCATTGAGAACCACGAGGCTATAGATGCCGCCTTCTTTGTTCTCTTCGATCTGCCAGAGCTTCTTCCCATTGCTCTTTGCATCCAATGCTGTAAGCAGGCTTCCCCCCTGGTCAAGAGTTACAACGTAGACGATTCCACCGACTTCTCTTAGCAGGCTAGCACTACGCGCATGACTCTTCTGTGTGATGGTTTGCTGCCAGATTTTCTGCCCGTTACTGACATGAAGAGCTGCAACCAGGATTGTCGCGGGCATCTTCTCAGGGTCCGTTGTTGCGCCGATAGACCCGTTAGGAGACGCATAGGAGACATAGAGTGTCTGTCCCGTTCGTGGGGAAGTGAAGGGAGCCATTGAGTCCTGTCCGCTTTGCTGCTTCCCATTATCGGGTACGCCTTGAGCGGAAGACGGCCTGGAAGTGTGTGTAAAACCGCAGGCGGAAACAATACAGGGAAGTAGGACAATTGCCAGAAAGGAATACAACCAGGACTGGCGTTTTGAGGATACTCGTTGTTGCATATACATACTGTTCTGCCTTTCTCTATTACTATCCTGCAACTCGAATAACTGCCCTGAGCCGGGTTTTTCAACTGTTCCCATATTTTCTGCCACACAAATGGCTGTTCCTTGCAGAAACAGGGCAGTGTTGCTATCACTTGTGCTACTGTACTTGGTAAGAGAGGGAATGAAGAAGGGTCATTTGACCTATAGGGGGATGAAGGTATCTATACAACCAGATGTTTCATCATCAAAAACAGCTTTGGGAATAACGCAGGATGGTGTAGGGGTCTAATTCATTACACCCTGCGTCCCCACAAACCAACGATAGGATAACGCAGGATGGTGTAGGGGTCTAATTCATTACATCCTTTTCGGCGACCACCCATGTACGGGCAATCATCCGGCGTTTGACAATGGGGACATTGTTGGTCTGTGGGGACGCAGGGTGTAATGAATTAGACCCCTACAGATCGTTTCCACAGGCCCTACATTGTGGATGTCCAAAAGAATGTAATGAATTACCCTCTATGGGTGTAATTTGTCTTCCCCCCATTTGGCAGGATTGTTGATGATGTATTCACGGATAACATCCAATTCTTTAGCATTGCGGATGACGTGTTCGTAATATTCACGTTGCCAGGCAAATTCAGGCGTTCCACTGGTATGTATATAGTAACTGGTGACGGCCTTGAAGGTTCTGATCATCTCGTTGAGCATCTGCTTGCGGTGCGGAGCCATTCGGTATGTCCTGAGCCTGTTTACCGTTTCAAGCGTAGGAGTCCCATTTATTGTACCCCGTATCCCCTCTGATATCTTCAGTGCAATCGGTTGAGTTCGTACAATAATCCCATGAACGTGATTAGGCATGACTACAAAATGATCGAGTTCAGTCCCTGCAAAACGCTTTGGGAGAGTATCCCACATAGCCTCAGCAATCTTGCCGCGCTCATTCAGGCACATTTCATTGTTTCTTATCTCCCCGAACAACTCCATGCGCCCATATGTACAAATGGTAATGAAATATGCCCCTAATTGACTGTAATCGTAATCCTTTAATCGAATAGATCGCCGATGATGTATCTCTGGATTGTAATACCCCATTGAGCCCCCTCATAATATTCTTTGATATGCATGAGTATATCACGAAACCACATAGGCATAATCCGCAATGAAATTTGACAAACGAATAAGCTAACAAGAGAACGAGAAATGTAGGGGTCTAATTCATTACACCCTTTTCGGCGACCACCCATGTACGGGCAATCATCCGGCATTCGACAATCCCCTGTCGTTGGTCTGTGGAACACAGGGTGTGAGCAGATACAAAAAAGACACCCCTGGTTTGTCCAGGGGCGTCTGTAGAGCATGTAGTACGAGTGGTTACAGGTTCTTAGAATGCTTGCTCCAATCGGCGTTCGTGAAGAAGTTAAATGCTGCCAGCAGGGGTACAAGCTTGGAGACAATAGGTGATCCCCAGCCAGTAACAGGGTCCCAGCCCGCCTTCGCCTGGTAGCCATTAATCGTCACTGGCTTACCAGTCGCATCCGTGCCCGTGAAGGTGTTGTTCCCTTCAGTAATATCATGGAAGGTGGCTTTATAAAAGGAGGGTACTCGACCAATGACGAGGTAGAGAGTTGGGTTGATGAAGCCAATACGCTTGCCCGCATACTGATCGGCTAATGCGGTAATACCTGCCCACTGAGGAGAGCCTGCACTAGTTCCCCCAAAGATAAAGACCCGGTTGGGACCACGACCAGAAGTACTCCAGACAGTCAAGACTCCGCCATTGATAGCCGCATTGTAAGCGACATCAGGTATACCTCGGTACTTACCTGGTACGATGCCATATTGATAGAATGGCTTAGGGTAGATCGTGCTGAAACCACCGCCGCTTGCCGCCTGATATTGTGGCTCGTTCCAGGCCACTTCGTGCTGATACGCTCCTGTGGTTGGGTCGGCAAACAACTGTGTCCCACCTACTCCCGTAACGTAAGGATCATCGGCAGGAAAGGAGGCACTTAGGAAGAAGGAAGACCCATTACACGTTGGCTGTGCTGCCCCTTGATCGCCCGAAGAAGCGAAGACGGTAATACCTTTCAGCACTGCCTTGCGGTAGGCCGCATGATAGCCGTTAATAAGTGACTCAGGAGGACCAACGCAGGTTTCACCCTCACCAAAGCTTTGTGAGATCGTATCACCGAGATTGTGGTCTATAGCGTAATTGAGCGCACTCAACAGGTCTACATCCTGATTCGACTTTGCCAGTACCAGATCAATGGTTGCATCTGGAGCCACTGCATGTGCCCATTCAACATCTAGTGAAATCTCACCAGCCCAGCCGACCTGATTCGGGTCGCTCTGATTAAATGGTGTCAGACCATCAGGAGCAATGATGTTGAGGGTTGGATCGTTGAGATTAAAGAGGGTGTCGAACACATGCAGATCGTTTGCAATAGTTGGACTCTGGTAGGCATCAACAATGACAATGGTGCGTCCCGCGCCAGTAATGCCACCGTTGAGCAATGGTTGGATACTATAAGCTGTGCGAATCTGCTTTGGCCCATAACAGCGCACCGCAGCGGTGCTTGATTGACAGGCAAAAGTGGTGTCTTGAGCTGTACCAGCGTACAAATACTGAGGACGTAAGCTAACAGAGGGGTGCATTACCCCCTTTTGTGGCTTCGCGTATGCCAGGCTAGAGAGAGCCAGTGTACCAAGCAGAAGACCAAAAAGGGTGAGGAGCGTAGCCACCAGGTGGACCGGACGGTGCAGGGAGAGGAATCCCTTCATGAAAAACCTCCTGATCTGTATCGATGAGCGGACACAAGGGTAACTGTATGAAATGACAACACGAACAACCTGGCATGCATTCCTCAATCAGTGCAAGCGTCGTGGGTACGAGTAGAGAAGGAGAGTGCGTTCTTCTTGAGAAATGAGCTGTAAAGGTTCTTCACAACAAAGGCAACGATGCCATGTCATAGATAATCAATCAGCATTGTCCCCAACAATCACAGAACAAGTATAACATAAAAATATACGAAAAAAAAAGGCTTTCGGGAAGGATTTTTATAATCCTTCCCTGAATGCAGGTATGTTTTATTGATGTAGGTGTCCGATGTAATGCATAGTTGAGACAGGGAAGTAGTGCAGTGCTCTGGTAAGATAAGGTATCTTTATAAATTTGTATATTAGATGCGACAAAACGCATTGTATTGCGTCTTCTATAATAGACGCAATACAATGCGTTTTGTCGCATCTAACAAGGAAGAAACTACTATGACGAAGAAGCTTTTTGTGCTTACTATCGCGTTTGCCTTTATCGCCAGCTTGCTTGCCGTTTCATCTTTTTTCCCTTCTCGCGCAGCTCACGCTGCATATCATGGAACACCTTTGTCTCACACGAGAGTACACCAGGTACACGGGCCTCTTATTGATCGAGTGAATTGTGGCAATCGAACCGATTTTTTCACTATCTGGAACTATAACTACAGAGGGAAGCTCTGTTTTGCAAACGGCGGGGAGATATTTACGCACATCTATAACGTGGATCGGATATGCACTGGAAACAATAGTGGACATATCTGGTATATTGATTACAACAAGCAGCCTCACCAGACCGACCTGGCGTACAACACTTGCTATAGATATAGTGGCAGAATGTATGACCTTACACACATAATAATTAACTATCAGTGAGGCGAGTATCATAGATCGAGCACTATAAATAAGGAGTTTCCCTTATGTCAGACGACCGTCTTCCAGATGATCCAGCCCTTTCTTCTGAAGATGGAATTGGCTACACAGGATGAGATAGATGCCCTCTATACGCAGGCGATAGCGGAAATGCTGTCTGACGACTTCTGTGCGCTATCATTTTTGCTCTCGGTGTGGGGTCAGAAGCCACAGTAGTCTCCTCTTGGGCGGGCCGCCACGGACCTGTGGAAGCAATTTCTGAATAATGCACGATAGCATAGGTAAAACCTACCTTTTTTCTTCCTCGTCGGTCTGATCTCGCTTCCTTGCAGGAGACCCATTGTCCATTCCATCCTGATGGGCTATACTGGTCCCTGTCGTTGAAGAAAGCGCATGAATGCAGGTATGTTGTATTGATGTAGGTGTCCGATGTAATGCATATGTGAGGGAAGGAGATCGGGGCGATGAAGCCGGAAGAACGTGCGCGTCAGAGCATTGACGAATTGTTGCAACAGGCTGGTTGGGTTGTGCAGGACCGCAAGCGACTGAACCTGGGGGCCAGTCGAGGCGTAGCCGTTCGTGAGTTTTCTCTGGCAACCGGTGCCGCTGACTATCTCCTTTTTGTAGACCGCGAGGCCGTAGGAATTATCGAGGCGAAGAAGATCGGTCAAACCCTCACAGGCGTCGAAGAACAGAGCAACAAGTACCGTAGAGGTCTTCCCGATGATCTGCCCGCCGCTCGTCTACCACTTCCCTTCGCCTTTGAAACGAATAGCGTAGAGACTCGCTTCACCAGTTACCTTGACCCCGTGCCGCGCAGCCGTCCCACCTTTGCCTTCTTTCAGCCAGAAACGCTTCAGCGGTGGCTTCATCAGGCACCCGAAACGCTCCCGAATGAGGAGAACGGCACGCTACGGGCGCGGCTCCGTCGCCTGCCTCCACTACAACTAACAGGACTGCGAAGCTGTCAGTTTGAGGCAATCACCAACCTGGAACGCTCCTTCGCGGATAATCGACCTCGCGCACTCATCCAGATGGCGACTGGCAGTGGCAAGACCTACACTGCGGTCAGCAGCATTTACCGCCTCATCAAGTTCGCGGGTGCCAGGCGTGTCCTCTTCCTCGTAGATCGCTCGAACCTTGCGCGTCAGACGCTTAACGAGTTTCAGCAGTACAAGACACCAGATGATGGGCGTAAATTCACCGAACTCTATAATGTGCAGCATCTTCAATCGAACTATATAGACACAACGGCAAAGGTCTGTATCACCACTATTCAGCGGCTCTATTCTATCCTCAGCGGCGAGCCAGAGCTGGATCCGTTGGAAGAGGAACAATCGCTGTTTGATACAAATGCTGCCTCCGACAATGAGCCGCGCAAAGAGGTTGGCTACAATCCCCAGGTGCCCATCGAGACCTTCGACATTATCTTTACCGATGAATGCCATCGCAGCATATACAACAAGTGGAACGACGCGTTAACGTATTTCGACTCCTACATCGTTGGACTGACAGCGACACCGAACAAACAGACCTTCGGCTTCTTCAACCGTAACCTCGTGATGGAGTATGGACATGATCGGGCGGTAGCCGATGGCGTGAATGTTGACTACCAGGTGTACCGCATTCACACGGAGATTTCTCAGGGTGGCAGTACGATTGACGCGTTATCGTTTGTGGGAAAGCGCGAACGGCGCACACGCAAGACGCGCTGGGAGCAGGCCGAGGACGACCTGATCTATAACGCGAATGATCTTGACCGCCGAGTGATGACGCCTGACCAGATACGCACTATCATTCGTGCCTATCGTGACGCGCTACCTCGCCTCTTCCCTGATCGTGTAGACCCGGCTGACCCGACAAAGAACGTACCCAAAACGCTGATCTTCGCCAAAGACGATAACCACGCCGACGAGATCGTACAGATGGTGCGCGAGGAGTTCGCAAGAGGCAACGACTTCGCGCAAAAGATCACCTACAAGACGAGCGGCTCCAAACCCGAAGAGCTGATCGCCAACTTCCGCAACAGTTACAATCCGCGCATCGCCGTCACCGTTGACATGATCGCCACCGGAACCGACATCAAGCCGCTGGAGGTCCTGCTCTTCATGCGCTCGGTCAAGAGCCGTGGCCTCTTCGAGCAGATGAAAGGGCGTGGCAGTCGCACCATCTCTGATACTGAATTTCATGATGTCACGCCCACGCAGGAGGGCAAGACGCGCTTTATTCTCGTCGATGCCGTCGGCGTCTGCGAACAGATCAAAACCGACGAGCCGCCACTGGAGCGCAAACCCTTCGTTCCGCTCAAAAAACTGCTCGACGATGTTGCGCTCAGCAAATGGAAAAAAGATGAGGACCTGCTGCCCACGCTGGTTGGACGCCTGGGACTCCTCGCCAAACACGTGAAACCGTCAGAGGAGGCAGCGGTCATCGGTGCATCCGGTGGGCGAACCATACACGAACTCGCGGCAGGCATCTTAGAGGCACTCGATGTGGATAGACAGCTTGAAATCACGGAGCAAGAGACAGGCCAGACCTATCTTACAGTTGACGACCCATTGGTGCTTGCCACCGCGCAGCACCTCATCCAGAAGGCCGTGTCTTCTCTCGACAATCCCGACCTGCGCGACGCCCTGCTCAAGACGCAGGAGCGCGACGAACTCACCATCGACATCGTGAGCCAGGACACAGTGCTCGTCTCCGATTGGGACATCCAGGCAGAAGACAAGGCGCGAGCAATGATAGGCAGCTTCCGTCAATTCATCGAGCAGCACCGCGACGAGATCGCCGCCCTCGAAGTCTTCTACAGTCGTCCCAGCCATGCACATTTAAGCTATGAAAAAGTAAAGGAACTGGCGGATGCCATCGAACACACGCGGCTCGGCCTCACCACCGACAAACTCTGGCAAGCCTACGAACTGCTCGACAAAACGCGGGTACGCAGTAGTAAGAATACCAGGAGAGTATTGACCGACCTTATTGCCCTCGTCCGTTATACTATGGTGTACGACACCGACGCGACCGCCGTGCTGGAACCCTACAGCGAAACGGTGCAGCGTCGCTTCGCAACCTGGCTAGAGGAGCAAGAGCGCATGAAAGGCAACCCCTTTACCCCCGAACAACGGCAATGGCTCACCCTCATCCGAGACGCCATCGCCTCATCCGTCACCATCGAACCCGACGACTTCGAGAGTAGTCCCTTCGTGCAGCGAGGCGGTTTAGGTAAGGCGTATCAAGTATTCGGACCAGAACTGTACACAATACTACAAGAACTAAATGAGAGGTTGGCGGCATGACAAAACTACCTGCTAGCTTTGGTGAGAGCGAAAACTGTAGGGGTCTAATTCATTACACCCTCGTTCCCCAAAAATCAACACAAACTGCTTACCGAAAAGGGTGTAATGAATTAGACCCCTACACAGCTACTCCTTTCCTACAGAGAACCGAGAAAATGATTAATTGGACCATAACAAACGAGAGGTTGGCGGCATGAACGAGGAGAGGGTATTACCGGATGGATGGGTGTGGACAACACTTGGCGAAATGCTGCCAATTCAATACGGCAAAGGATTGGTAGGAAGTAGCAGAAATGCCAGTGGTCAAGTGCCTGTATATGGGTCCAGTGGAATTGTTGGTTTGCATAATCAGCCATTTACAACGAAGGCAGCTCTTATTATTGGTCGTAAAGGCTCAGTAGGTAGTGTTTACTATTCTCCTGCACCATGCTGGCCCATTGATACAGTTTATTTTGTTGAGGAAAGCGAAAATATAAATCTAAAATTCTTTCTCTATTTGCTTAGTTCCCTTGAACTAAATCGACTAGATAAATCAACGGCAATCCCTGGTCTAAGTCGAGATGATTACAATGCTATTGCTGTAAAAATACCGCCACTTCCCGAACAGCAACGCATCGTAGCTGCCATCGAAGAGCAATTCACGCGCCTAGACGCAGCAGTAGACGCCCTGCAACATACCAAAGCCAGACTCAAACGCTCCCGCGCCTCTGTCCTGAAAGCTGCTGTTGAGGGCAAGTTGACCGAGGCATGGCGTGCTGAGCATGATGTGGATGAAACGGCACCGGAGCTACTAGAGCGTATCCTGGTCGAGAGACGTACGAAGTGGGAGGCTGATCTAAGAGCGAAAGGTAAGGACCCTGCAAAGGTAAAATATGTGGAGCCTGCTGAGCCGAATGTGGAGGGGTTGCCAGATTTGCCAGAGGAATGGTGTTGGGCAACAGCGGAACAAATAGGTGATGTTGGTACTGGTGCAACCCCTCTAAGAAGTCGTTCAGATTATTATGAAAATGGTACTATACCCTGGATCACTAGTGGAGCACTTAACTCGGACATAATTACGTACGCTGAGGAGTTCATCACAGAGAAAGCTTTAGAAGAGACGAATGTCAAAGTATTTCCAACAGGAACGCTTCTAGTGGCTATGTATGGTGAAGGCAAAACACGAGGGAAAGTGTCTGAGTTGAAAATCAATGCTACAACAAATCAAGCATGTGCTGCGATAGCTTTTCGCCCTATTTCGGCATTGTGCCAACCATATATCAAAATTTTTATGCAAAGCAACTATATTGAAATTAGACGCTTGGCTGTTGGTGGTGCGCAACCAAACTTGAATCTCGAAATAGTAAAACAAACACTTATTCCTTTGCCCCCTCTCTCTGAACAACAACAAATCGTTGCAGAAGTAGAGGAACGCCTATCGGTCATAAACCAGGCAGAAACAACAATAGAAGTAAGCCTCAAGCGTGCGGAACGAACGCGTCAAAGTATTCTTCAAAAAGCATTTACGGGGCAGCTTGTGCCGCAGGACTCTGATGATGAGCCTGCTAGTGTGCTATTGGAACGGATACGGGAGGAGCGAGGGAAGGCGAAAGATGGAGGCAGAGCAAATAAGATGCGTATGGTGAACAGGGACGTGAGCGAACCGGAGAGGGTCGATGTGCAGGGAATGGAACAGGTGGCGTTGTGGGGAAGTGTGGAGAGATAGAGCGAGCCGCTAATGGAACAACCAACTGCAATACCTATTCGAGTTCTTAATCCTGGATTTGATCGCTTCGGTCTTGAAGCATATAAACTAGAAGAAATGAGCTATAATGATGCGTGGACAAAGCTACAATGGTGGGAGTCTGAGTGGCAAGCTCGTAAAGGCATTCAAGAACTTTGCCGAAATCCCTTTCTTCGTCTATATAACCAGAATTTACCTGATGTAGCTATTGTTCCCACGCGAGTACTATACCCCGATGCTCTCCATTCTAGCCAGGAAGCACGGATAGAAGAGTCTGCGCGATACGTAGTTGCGACGGTGCGACAAGCGCGTGAATATTATGCAGCAGCAACAGCTATAGGTGTGACAGATCTTAGTCGTCCTGTATTGTACTTCTATGGTGCTTTGTCCCTAGCTCGTGCTGCTGTAGTAGCTCTTCGCGGTATAGGAGCAGTAGAAAACATGCACGGATTAGAGATAAAGGATGGTCCAAGCATTCGAGATCAGCAAGAACACTCATGGCCTACCTTGATAAAATGGCAAAATCGAGGTGAATTTGCAGCATTTTATCGTGTAGCTCGCTGGGATACAATGTATGCAGCTTCTTCACGACCTGTATTACCTAGTTTCCATATTCTAGAGTGTTTACGGATGTTGGAATGCAATTGGGGTTCATTGCCTCCTGCTATTAATAAACCCTCTTATTACATGTACGACGCCCAGCGCTTGCGAGGCTTACTACTTCCTTATGAAGAAGGGAAAAGCATTTATCTTACTCAACACTCCGAACTGCTTGAACGCCAGTTTTGCCAGGTTCCTAATATCATAGTTCAATACATGGTATTAAGATATTTTGCTGATTTAGCACGATATCATCCTCTATCGTGGCAGACGTTGTTAGAAGGGGCAAAATATCCAGAAGGGTATGTATTTCGCGTAGCATTAGAAAGTACTGCCCGTGCTTATATTATAGAGGGTGCGTCTCTGTTGCCAAGCTCAGGTCAATATGTTACTGTTGCACCTCGAGAATGGTATGACAGGAAGCCGTCAATTGATGAATGGTATCAAACACCTAGAGTGCTGACTGGACATCCCACTATGACCACTTCTCGTTACGTCTTAGAAGAGTGGGAGGGAAACTAAATAATACAAGCATTTATGAAGCAGGAGACCACAAGATGTACATTGGCGTAAAATGTAGGGAGACCTTTACAGTCTCTCTGCTTCATGTACTACCTAACGATCTTTCAGATAGTCCAAATCAGACTGGTACTCTTTTATCATGCGGTCAGCAGCATCAAGTACCTGCTGAGAAACGCCTCTTCTTATAACGTAGTTCTTGTCTTCCTTCTTCCGTAGAAGACGTGGACCAAGATTTTTAAAGGTCTTCAATACATTAAACTTCATGCATGTTCATCCTCATACAAGCGAAACCCTCCAAACTTACTATACCCTCCGAAATGACTGTCCTCAAGAGTTGGGATAGCTAGAATGTATCCCGATTTGAGTAGGGCCAGCAGATATGTTATAGTTGTTCCAGGTTCCGCAGTCGAACATTATTTTCAATTTCGGTAGTATAAACGAAACCAAAGACCTTTACAACATTATACTGTATTGCCGCATAATCCTGTGTATAAGATGCCGACAATCATAAAAAGGAGCGCAAAAAGATGGTTGCACGACCGGACCGATTGCGGATGAGTGTCGAGGAATATCTGACGCTTGATCGCAACAGCACCGAGACGCGCTACGAGTATATTGACGGTTATGCCTATGCGCTAGCAGGCGGAACGGCAGATCATGCCAGGATCAGTGCTAACCTGATAGGAGAGTTGAGGGATGCTCTTCGTGGTGGGCCATGTAGTTTTTTTACATCTGATGTGAAGGTCCGTATCTCTGAGACACGCTATGTCTATCCAGATGTTACTGTCAGTTGTGATCCGCGTGATCGAGGCACAGTTGATATCTTGCAGTCTCCACATCTCATAGTTGAGGTTCTCTCACCCAGTACCGAAGCTGGCGACCGAGGAGCTAAGTTCGCCGATTATCGTGCCTGCCCAATCATCGAGGAATATGTCCTTGTGAATACACAACGACAGGCCGTCGAAGTCTACCAACGTGAGCAAGAACCTTTCTGGCGATACACCTCTTTTGGACCCGACGATAAGATAGAGCTAACAAGCCTCGGCATCAGCTTCCCCGTCTCCGCCGTTTATGAAGATGTCGTGGTACCATAATATCCAGGTGTAGGGCGCAATCAATTGCGCCCGTACTGAAGGCATCAGATGTGTAGGGCGCAATTGATTGCGCCCTACACAGAGCACCCACATTGGTCCTGTGTGAGACGTGGATGTCATGAATGAGACCCCTACAACCGTCCTATATACATAGAAAGATGAGAGAAGGATACTGTTAATAGCATGAGCACCCATACCCAGCATATCGTCCAAAAGCTGTGGAATTATTGTAATATCTTGCGCGATGATGGTATGTCCTATGGCGACTATGTAGAGCAGCTTACCTACCTGCTTTTCCTCAAGATGGCCTACGAGCGGACACAGCCGCCGTATAACCATCCCTCACGCATCGAGAAGGAGTTTGATTGGAGCAGCTTGCTAGAGCTAGAGGGCGAGGCGTTAGAGAGCCACTATCGGCACATCCTGGAGGAATTGAGTAAGAAAGGGGGGATGCTGGGCATTATTTTTCGCAAAGCACTCAACAAAATCCAGAATCCCGCGCACCTTCATCGCCTCATCGTTGATCTTATCGACCGCGAGACCTGGACCATGCTCGACGCGGATGTAAAGGGCGACGCCTACGAGGGGCTACTCCAGAAGAACGCGGAAGATACTAAGAGCGGTGCAGGTCAATATTTCACGCCACGCCCACTCATTCAGGCGATTGTCGATGTGATGCAGCCCCAACCAGATACGCGTATTTGTGACCCTGCCTGCGGAACGGGTGGCTTCCTCCTCGCGGCACACGACTATATTTTAAAACAAAACTCGCACATGTCGCGTGATCAGCGCACCTTCTTGCGCTTCGATGCCCTGCACGGCTGGGAGATTGTGGACAACACAGCGCGTCTCTGCTTGATGAACCTCTTTCTACACGGCATCGGCAGCGACGAAGGAGAAAAAACACCTGTCCATGTCTACGACAGTCTGCTCAGTCCTCCCAGCGAACATTTCGACATGGTGCTGACCAATCCCCCCTTTGGACGCAAGAGCAGCACAACCATCATCAACCACGAGGGACGGGAGGAACGCGAGGCGAGCGTAATTGTGCGTAACGACTTCTGGGCAAGTACCAGTAACAAACAGCTTAATTTCGTTCAGCACATCAAGTCGCTGCTGACTACAAATGGGCGGGCCGCCGTTGTTGTGCCCGACAACGTACTTTTTGAGGGCGGTGCTGGCGAGACCATTCGCCGCAAGTTGTTGGAAACCTGTGATGTCCACACGCTGTTACGCCTGCCGACAGGCATCTTCTACGCCAATGGTGTCAAGGCAAACGTGCTCTTCTTCGATAAGAAACCTGCCGCCGAACGTCATTGGACCGAGAAGCTATGGGTCTATGATCTACGCACCAATCAGAATTTCACGCTGCGCACTAATCCCCTTATGCATAAGCACCTCGATGACTTTATAAGCTGTTACAATCCCGAGAACCGTCATGAGCGGCAAGAAAGCGAACGTTTTCACTGCTTCAGCTACGACGACCTGCTCAAACGCGACAAGCTCAGCCTCGATCTCTTCTGGCTCCGTGACAAGAGCCTTGAAGATGCCGACGATCTGCCGCCGCCCGATGTCCTTATTCTCAGCATTATAGAGGACTTACAAGCCACCATCGAGCAGCTAACAGCAATCGTTGATGATCTGAATGGTGGCACAAATAAGGCTGGTGGAGGGAAATAAACGCCCCTCTTACTGATTGTTTTCCAGGAGGGGACGAACGCTGAGCGACTGAATGAGGACGGTGAGAATTGCGGCATATGGGTTATGCTCCTTTTTCTTCCTCGTCGATTTGATCTGGCTTCCTCGCAGGATATACCTTGACACCCAGATTGAGGATATAGCCAAGCGCGAATAATACCAGTCCAACAGCAATGCCCAGGGCCAGGATATTCGTGCTTCCATTCCACGTCACCACTTCTGCCAGGAACGTCACCGCCAGGAGAACGATGATGACCCCTGTGATTTTCGCCTTGAGATCATCGAGGTTCGCGATCACGAGCCAATCTGGTGTAGGCAGGCTCTCGTCGATGAAGAGTTCGTAGAGTCCAAGCGCGACAATATAGAGGACAGTGCCAAGCAGAAAGAGATCAATCACCTCAATACACTCGACCGCGAGGTGCTTGGCACCTTCCACCGTAAAGAGTCCGTGCGTAAACACATTGAACACGATGCCCAACACCGTCAGGCCACCGTAGATGAGCACAACAATCGAGGCCAGGAATGAACCGATCACGGCAATAATGACCATGTATCGACTTCCGGCAAGAACGCGTCGTAACATATGATAATTCCCCTTGAAGCCGTACCTCATACATAAGCATAATGGTATCATAAGGACAGCGATAGTGTGCCTCCAATATGCTTGTGTAGTACTCATATCGTAGAATACAACAAAAAGCTGTATTTTATGATCGTGGGAGGCAAGCCTTGAGTGTTTCTACTGAACCCCAAACCTGGATCGACGATGCGACTTTTCAAGCCGACATAGACTATCTTGAGTCTCGCTGGCAGCGTAGACCTGTGGGCGCGAGCGACTTGCCCGTAATTGATATTGGCACAGGCGAACCCCTGGTCTTTGTCCCCATTCTCGAACATCTTGATTTCGTCTACAGTCGTCAAGTACAGGCTTTCAGTCAGACGAGACGTGTCATATTTTACCGACGCCACGAATCACGTAACACTCCTGTGGCAGCCACGCAACGGGCCGAGGAACTGCGGCAGGTGCTCGATAGCCTGGGACTCGAACGAGCCGATTTTGTAGGACATGGCGATGCCGCGATAGTCCTCCTGGAGTTTGCACTGCGCTATCCCCTGCGCTGTCGTTCACTGACCATTCTTGTCCAGGGACCCGACTATGTTATTGCTCCACATCCCTTCATCTGGATTTTGCATGAACTGTTTATACGCCTGCCCGTGGAACACGTACTCCCGACTCCCTTTCTAAGCCGCATCGTGGCAAACTATGCCACGGCACGCGGTAAAGAAAACCATGCGAAGCCTTCCGTACCTCATCGCCTGGTCGCGGGACAATTTGCTAAGATCGCCCTCTGGCCTTCCGTCTATAAATTCTCCGTGTTACCCGTCATCCACAATGTCAACTTCTATGATCGTCTGACACCCCTCACCATGCCCGTTCTCGTCCTCAACCGCACCGATGATCGCCTGACGCCAGAGCCAAAGACGCGCTGGCTCGCTGAACACCTGCCCAACTGCGTCGGTTATCATATAGTCAACGGAGGAGACCGCTTTTTTATGTATGCACAATCCGATGTGGTCAATCCCCTCATAGCACAATTTCTCGCGTCACGCCCATAGCGGATCAACGAAAATAATGGGCCTTAACTAAGGAGGTATCACATGCCTACCGAAGACAACATAGCTATCGTCCATCGAACTATGGAAGCAGCTATCCCTGCACATTGCTCTGGTTGACGTAAGCCTGACACAAGGTGTCAGGAATAGGCTGTTAGAATCGTCTTAGCACAACCGATGTTTTCACATGACGGGCAACTTAAGGAGGTTCTGCAATGGCGATTATCCCTTACACTGGTAACAGCGACTACTGCTACGCCAATAGTTTGCACATGAGTCTACTTGCAGCAGGGGCGGTCCAACGTGAACTGCCCAGTCCAGGATTTCTGGAGTGTTTGACCACACTCCCGTTTGGCAAGATGTACCTGAGCCTGGAGGAGGGGCCGCTTGTCTTCTTTAGCAGTCCTGAGATCAATCCCGATAGCGGACTGACCCTTGCCCTGAAATCCCTTGGCTGGACCTGCCAGGAGCGGCGCGGAGATCAGGATGATGAGGCGCTTGCCAGACTGCGTGAAGCAGCCAAGAATGCTCCTGTCCTGGTTGGTCCGGTCGATCTCGGCTACCTCTCGTATAATCCGCTTCATGCCGACTTAGCTGGCGGAGATCACTTCCTGGTTGTCCTGGCGGTCGAGCAGGACCATGTCCTTCTACATGATCCCTGGAAGTATCCCTACGCTTACCTCCCTATTCCTGAGTTTATGCAAGCATGGCGAGCCGACCGCGTTGGATACCGCAGTGCTCCCTATACCTTTCGCACGCACTTTCAGCAGGTCGAGCAGCCCACGCGCCAGGAGATGATCGCGCGCACTTTACCCACGATCAAGGCCAATGTGCAGGCAGAGCCTGAAGGCCCTGTCGTCTACGGTGGAGTGCAAGCCCTGTACCGTCTCATCAAGGACCTACGAGCAAGCAAGAAACCTGCTGAACTGTTGAGCAGCCTGATCTACTTTGTCTTCCCTCTCGCAGCGCGACGCTCGCTCGATGCCGCAGCCTTCCTGATCGAAGGAGACATGCCGGAAGCAGCGAACCTTGTGCAGCAGCAAGCTCTGCTCGTTGGCAAAGCTCAATACCTTGCTGTACATAAGCAATGGGGTAAGGTTGCTGACGTGATGGAGCGACTGGCAGAAGTGGAACAAGAACTTGTAGCGTCTCTGTAACGAGTTTGGGGTCTCGTTGAGCAACGAGACCCCAAACTCGTTACAAAACATAGGAAATCGCGCCTGAGAGGGAGTAACAAATGGCCTGATTATTGGGAAAGAAGATCTTGAAGGCATCCTCAACAACATTCCCGTATTTATCCTTGCTCGGCTCCTCCCTGGAAAAGTTGCATATGATTGCTTCATTTCCAACAACATCCCCATCAAATCGACGAATTAAACGTAACGCCATAGGAGTTATCGTGCGACAAAAGATTGTCTTCAAGCTTTTTCTCCCTTTAAATTTATCTCTGCTAAAGAAATTTTTGGGTCTTTCTCCTCATAGACACGCTTCATTTTATGTAGTATTGTAATATATGAGTTGTGTGTGTCAATACACACGTTAAAACGGTTCTCCATCCTTCCGGGTGAAAGACGGAGGTGGTGGTAGGGGCGCAATCAATTGCGCCCGTGAGCGTGCATCCATGTCCCGGGTGGGCGCAATCAATTGCGCCCGTGAGCGTGCATCCATGTCCCGGGTGGGCGCAATCAATTGCGCCCCTACCACCACCCGTAAGGATGAAGAACCATTAGAACAACAGTTTGAAAAGGAGCATGACATAATGGCAAAAGCAACCTGGAACGGCGTAGTCCTCGCCGAAAGCAACAACACCGAAGTCGTAGAGGGAAACCAATACTTCCCGCCAGACTCGGTCAAGCGCGAGTACTTCAAGGAGAGCGACACGCATAGTACCTGTCCCTGGAAGGGTTACGCCAGCTACTACTCCATCGAAGTCAATGGAAAAGAGAACAAAGACGCTGCTTGGTACTATCCCGCTCCAAAGGATGCCGCCAAGCAGATCAAAGACCACGTCGCCTTCTGGAAGGGCGTCGAGGTAGAGGCATAATCTGATCCCATAAAGGAAGGTCCCGATATAGGCCGCTACGGCTTATATCGGGACCTTCCTTTGTGGAATCAGGTTATGCTGATAGACAGGGCGGAATAAATACAGGTCTAATAAATGTTAGGCTAGGGGTAGGGGCACAACTTATTGCCTCGTTTTTGCAGTGCCGCAAAGATGGATACACCCAAAGATGCTTGTATTATCGTCCTATCGTAGATAGCATAATTAAATGACGAGGAAACGCGGATATGACCAAACAGGCAAAAATAATTGTTACTATAGCTCTGATGCTGGGCATGGCGCTGGCGGCGCTGGATACCACCATTGTCGGCACTGCAATGCCGAGTATCGTTGGCAAGTTGGGGGGCATTACACTCTACTCATGGGTGTTCTCGGTCTATTTGCTTACCTCTACCACTACCGTTCCTATCTATGGCAAACTCGCTGATCTCTACGGGCGCAAACCATTATTTCTTTTTGGTACTGCTGTCTTCCTTATCGGCTCGGTTGCATCTGGCGCGGCACAGTCGATGGAGCAACTCATCATTTTCCGAGCTATTCAAGGTCTCGGTGCTGGCGCGGTGATGCCCATCGTGCTTACAATCATCGGCGACATCTTCGCGTTGGAAGAGCGTGCCAGGGTCCAGGGGCTCTTTAGTGGCGTTTGGGGTCTATCGAGCGTCATTGGCCCTGCTGTTGGTGGCCTTATCGTCGATCACTTCTCATGGCGCTGGGTCTTTTACATCAATGTCCCTTTCGGTTTGATGTCGGCGCTGCTGCTCATCATCGCTCTCAGAGAGAATGTCGAGCGCAAAAAGCATCATCTCGACTATATTGGAACACTTACGCTTACAGGTGGCATTGTCGCGCTCCTCTTCGCCATGCTTCAAGGTGGAACAACCTGGGCATGGACCTCGTTCCCAAGTATCGGCCTTTTCGCTGCATCCGTCCTGCTCATTACCTTGTTTATTCGCACAGAGCATCGTGCGGAGGAGCCAATCCTGCCTCTGACCCTGTTCAACAATCGTATCATCACGGTCTCAAGCATCGGTGGTGTCATCCTCGGCGTGCTTATGTTTGGCGTTACCTCTTACGTTCCTCTCTTCGTGCAGGGCGTCAAAGGTGGCAGCGCGACCAGTGCAGGCATCACCCTCGGTCCACTGCCGCTAGCCTGGCCCATAGCCGCTACCATCAGTGGTAAAATCGTCATCCGCTATGGCTATCGCCTCACCGCCAGCATGGGCATGTTCCTCGCTGCTGTAGGTATGGCAATGGTTGTCCTCTTTAACGCCCAGACCGGACTCCCCTTCATCGTTGCCGCGATGGTCTTGCTGGGCACTGGTCTCGGCTTCGCCAGCTCTGCCTACATCCTGGCTGTTTCGAGTGCAGTTCCCTGGAACCTGCGCGGCGTTGCTACCGCTACCACCCAGTTCGTCCGCACGATTGGTGGCACCGTCGGTGTCGCCGTCATGGGCTCCATCCTCAACGCACAAATGGCCTCGCGCTTTACGCCTATCTTCGCCCGCTTTGCAAGCGTTGCGGATCGCCTTCCGAAGAACATTGCGCCCGCGAACGTCCTGCTCACACCTGAACTCCGAGCGTCTCTCCCGCTTCCGTTCCTGAGCCAATTGCAAGATGCACTGGCGCAAAGCCTCTTCTGGGTCTACGCGCTCATGCTCCTGGTGGGCGTAATAGGTCTGGCGACCATGTTCTTACTGCCAGGTGGTCGCGCCGACCAGTACGCCTACAAACCAACAGAGGAAGAAGTTGACGCTGCTCCTGAACCAGCATCAGAGTCTCTAGCAAATATTGGATAACAAGAACGAACAGCTACACAGGCCCTACCCGCATGCGGGTAGGGCCTGTGTAGCTGTTCGTTCTTGTTATTCTTTCTCCTCCTCATTCCCAGGCTGCTGCAAGGGCTTCACAACCTCTTCAGGTACAAGCATCTGCGTCCCCTTGGGCGGATGCAACCACGACTTCACGCGCAGATAGATCGCCATGATGCCACCAAACCATAGGCCCCCGTACACATAGCCTGCCATCACATCGCTCGGCCAGTGGGCACCAAGATAGATACGTGACGGACCAATGCACCCGATCAACAGCGTACACAGACCAATCAGCCCATTGCGCAGCTTGCCAGACCGCCAGTTCGTCGCCAGTAGGTAGATCAGCAGCCCATAAAAATTTGTATAGTGCATCACGTGCCCACTCGGAAAGCTCGGCTCGTTAATTACCTTTATCACCGTCACTAGTTGCTTCGTAGGTCGGGGCCGCTTAATTACTCGCTTCACTATCGCATTCAGAATATTTGATGAAGTCGTCAGCAGAATAAAAATAGCCTCTAAGCGGAAGCGCAGCACCCAGAAGATACCCGCCACTCCAATAGTCTGCGGCGTTGACCATTGCCAGAAACCAATCTCCGAAATCCAGTACATAAAGCGTCGAAACCACGGATTCTTCTGTCGCTGCAAATTAGAGGTAATCGACATATCCCCAGGGAAAAAATCCGTCCGCTGCGCAATCAGCGACAGCAGAACCGCTCCCGCCAATATCCACATATAAAACACGAGGAAGATCGTTCCTCTTGATACCGCACGCCGACCTGAAACCGATGTCTCTGCCGCTACGCGCTGCGCCTCCGTTGCAATCTCCGGTAGGTTCACAGCCGATAACGGACTATCCGCAGTTGGCTCTGTTGTGTCTGTTGACCTCGTGGGATTACTTGACATGCACCGTCCCTTTCTCTTCTAATGCCTTTGATTCGTTTTGCTTTGCTCGTCTGTAGTGCCGCGTTCTCTTCCTCTCATCTTCTACCACGTTTGGTCCCTCCGCAACGTGCTCAGGCACCCGCACCCGCAGCGCACCGGGCGTCACCGAGATCATCGCCGGTGTATGCCCATGTGCCACCCCGTCCGCGTGCAGCGCGACTGGATAATCAGCCGTAATCCGCAGCGTTTTCACCTTCCGCCGCGTAATCTTCGGCTCCAAAATACGTTTCCCCTGCGTAATCGAGATACCATGTCGAATAAATTCAAGCTTACTAAAATTTTTATAAATCACCACATCTAGCAATCCATCATCCATCAACGTCCCTGGCGCAACCTGTAGATGCACACCATAATAAGGCGAGTTACATACCGTTATCTGTAGCGCTCGATAGATTCGACTCTTGTGCCCGTCAAACGACACCCGAAGCTTTGCAGGCCGAAAAGAAAATAACGACAGTAGTCCGCTAACAGCCCCGCGTATCGTCGAAAGCCAGCCATAACTCTTAATCTCTTCCGCCGCCGGAAAAAGCTCTGCCTCTAACCCAATACCCGCCACCTCCAAAAACACATGATTGTTAATATTCCCAATATCTATTCGCTTTGTCCTCCCCTTTGCAATAATCGCACACGCCCCCTCAACTGTATCAGGAATACTCAGGCTATTCGCCAGATTATTCATCGTTCCCTTCGCAACAATACCCAACACACTTTCCGTCCCAATCAAGCCACTTGCCACCGCGTGAATCGTTCCGTCCCCACCCGCCGCGATCACAACATCCGCATCCTCTGCCGCCGCCTTCTTCGCCAACCCGCTGCCAGGATCTTCTTCCGTTGTATACCACACCTCCGGCTCAATACCATACGCCCCCAACCCCTCCACAATCGCCTCCTCGTGCTGCTCCACCGTCTCCTCATGTCGCGCCTCCGGTGCCAGTAACGATACACCTGAAGCTGGATTAAAAATTAATATCGTACGCATTTGACTCCCAGAGATGAATAGTTCGTCCTCTCATACGGGCTAATTTATCACACTCAACAGACGTCCTCTTGTGTGCGCCCACTTCCTAGTACGTATAGTATAGCTCATTCGTGTCATGAGCATGACGTAGAGCCCCTACACGCTATGAACTCCTCTCCTATAGGCCAGCAGCAAATGTATTTCGCCAATGACCTCCAGACCAAGTTGCTTCTATGTAATAGCACCCTGCATTGGGAATGAGAAGTGCAGAGCCCCATTCGTTCCAATCTTGTCCAATAACGGAGACAGGATGACCTGGATGGCGAGGATCTAATACAGGAGTTGTGATAAGTGTATCGTCAGGGGACATGTCAAATGTGAGAAGTGCTCCCGTTAGGAGATTTCCAGCACGCAGTGTGACTGGCTGGCCATAATGAGGACCCACTTCCCAAACGATCTTGATTGGCCATCCACCACGTGAGTCATACAAATCTCCTTCAAGATGTATTATTCCTCCTTCACCAACAGTTGCCCAAACCGGCGAGCTGCCAGCGAGAGGCTCAATGGCAGCAGAGATTTTTTGAGAATGAAGAGGAGGACCGAGTGGACACTTTTTGGGTGCAATTTCTACATTAGAAGCACTGGCAGTCATGGGCGTCGCCGTAATCGTTATAGGTGATCGAATCGATGGGGTATATGTTGGAAGGACAGAGTGGGGAGGTGATGGAGACGTTTGAGTACAGGCTCCTAGCAGAAGAAGACTTACTAGCAGCATGAGACGGAAATAGAATTGAAGAGAAAATTTCTTCATTGAGTGCCCACCTTTCACAAGTAAATCTACTCTCTATTCAGAGAAGTGATATGCTTCGTCATGAGTAAGGAAATTGCAAGTAATAGAGAAACTCTCAGGAACGAGAGCTACTTCCTAAGCATAGTTACAAGTCTAAAATGGGATAGATATACTGCTATGAGTTTGTGTGCAAAAGCATAAACTTTTCTAGGTGCGTACTGTGGAGCGCGCCCTAAAGCTGTGAGGATACCTTCTCCTTTATCCGTGATAAGGAACCACTTCATTGTATCAAAGGTAATTGTCCTCGTCTAGGTGGCAAGTTTGCATTTGCCTTGCACGGAAATAGAGCATCTGTTTTTCCCTATGTACCTTCCTCGCCAACATTGTGTATCCATATATGAGCCGTGAAGTTGGCAAAAAAACATTGATTTCAATGCCTGTGTTGCCCTTTTTGAGTTCAGGAAACAACTGAAGTGTGCAAGCGGCTGGTGCCATCCTCATTGTCCACTATGTCCCGGCGAGTTTGTATCTGCTTACCTATTTTAGAATACAAGTTTGACGATGCAGAGTGTTTGCAACAACAGCTTTTATAAGAACAAACAGAAAGCAATTGCGTTGACGACATGAGCTTTGTTATCCCCTCTAGAAACGAAAACCAAAGAGTGAAAAAGTATATGCAGTAAGAACACCCGCTACCAGGAGCATTGCTATCCCATCAATGAAGCGCCAACGCCATTGAGTTAGTACAAGCTCGTGGGAACAACTGTCACCTAGAGATTTCCAGTTCCAGAGAACTCCAAGAGCCCGTGTTGCTCCATGAGCAACACCAATTGCAACACTTAGAGCTATGGAGACGAATTGATTATGAATTAATGGTATTAGAAGTGGCAGTAGCCATATACCAGCGTAAGGGTTTCTGGTTACTAATCCAGGTCCTAAATAGAATCCCCAAAGAAATGTTTGTGCTAGATTGGAGTGCCCTTGCAACCACTGTGCAGGAACTTGCCAAGTCGAAGTAAGTGATCGAAATGGAAGTCCAACTGCTTCACATATACCGAACCAAAGAGCATATGTCCATGCAACAAAAGGTAGCCACGGAAACTCTCTTACTGGCACAAGAACAGTACCTATTACTCCCCAAATGATCCCAGCAGGAAGAACATAGGCTACAATGTAAAGAAGAATGCTTTGAAAATATCCTCGCCCGGAGGATAACACGGCTGTTGTCGCCGCATTAAAACCTCAAGGCGAGGCAAGTTTGCCAGTTCCTATAATGATTGCCATGCCAATTGAACAAATGGCGATTGCAACAAACATGTTCTTCTCTATTTGGAAGAGCCGAGTTATAGTAAAGCCAATACCGAAGGTGGCACCAGCACTAACAATACGTACCTGCTGTTGCAATATTAGTGTTCTAAGCATGAGCAAACTCCATCATCTACGCTGGTTTTGCCATGAGTTCAGCTTCTGCTCTCAGACGTCGCATTTCGGCCTCGACCTGTTGGGGAGAGCAACAGTTACCACAAATGACACTACTAAGGACTGTACAAGCGTTATTACAACTTCCACATGTACAATCTCTACATATTCTGTAACCAGCTTGACAAGTACCTAGTCCAGTACAAGAGGTCCAACTGCCATCAGAATAGGGGCATAAGTTTGCCCCACCGACAGTACAATTGTAACAACCACTAGATGGTACGCATGTGCTACAGCCCGAAGGACAATATTGTGAGTAAGTACCAGTGCCAATGCTAGAACATTGACGACCACAAGCCCAGTGACATGTACATGTGACAGCGAAGGCAGATTTCACGTTGATAAGACTGCCAATAGACAGTCCTGCTATTGTAGCAAAGGCTCCTTTAACACCTTTCTGCACGAATCCTCGACGACTTATTGCTCGGGCAAATGCCTCGGACCCAAGACTCGTTTGCCTGTCCAAATCATCAAACATGTTATTCTCCTTTCTGAGGTAATCATTTCTTTCCTATCGAACTCGAGACGCTACCTGGATAACACCGTGATCCACTTTTCGGATCAGCTTCTGAATATCTGCTTCACTTTTGACAAAACCTTTCGCCTGAATCACTCCTTTCGGATCAATGATGTACATGAATGGTGTTGTGTAGGTGTGATAGAGCTTGAAAGCTACATCTTTGTCAACACAACCAATATTGACAGATGAGATTCGGAATTCTTCGACCGCAGAAATCAACGTAATATCGGCGGTCGTGGCTACCAAAATTTGCATCAACGATGCTATTTGGGGAAGGAGATGCTCTAGTGCCACTAGAGCATTCTGGCAACTGATACATCCTGGATCAGCAAAAAGAAGTAGAGACCATTGCCCTTGTACCTCAAAGCGGGAAGGCGAGTCCATCCTGTGATGTGCAAAGGTGTAGGTAAAGATTGGTGCCTGTTCCCCGATTGATAAGCCATCGCGGTCGCTACCGATATCTTCTAAATGAAGAGTATATCCAAGTTGGCGGTAGGCGACAATAACTAGGCCTCCTAATGCAAATAGGAGAACCCATTGACTAGTTACTATCCATACGGGAAGAACAACATAGGTAGCAAGGAAAGTATTCATGAGTTAAACCTCACTTTAAAAAGCGCAATGACCGTCGCCGCTTGTGCAACTCCAAGAGCAAAGATCACGTAGCCAACGAGAAGTGGAAGCATTACTTCAATCACTGTGTTAAGCGGGATTGAAGTAACGTCTCCGCTCCACAAAAAGACAATGCCTGCAACCATTGTAAGCAAAACACTTCGCAATAAGCCACGACGATTGAATTGAGAGTCACTTAATGCGCCAAAGCATCGGCACGTAACATGAGGAGCCTTGAACAGAGCAACAATCACGGTTAAGGTAAATATGCTCATAAGTAACAACACAATTCCAGAAAAAATGTGCTGGCAGAAACCAGTGATAAGTATTAATCCTAGAAAAACCTCCATGCTTGAAATAACTAAGGATAGAACAGAGGTGAACCGCTTATGACGCCTTGCAATCCCTAACAACGTTAATGTGGTAGCAAAACTGTGTAAATCAGCAAGTTTTGCCGCACCTGCCGCAATTAGGACTGTAGCTAACACGGCTTTTAACACATCAAGTATCACCGCAGCAATCAAGACCATTATCTTTTCATCTCCTTGAAGGAAAGATCACGAGATTCTACTGCTTGAGCGAGAGTCCACAGATGAACTAATAGAGCCTTGGTATTAACAACACCTGCCCAACGAACGATACCTTGAGGATCAAGGAGAAAGGCAAATGGCATTACACGAACCCTGAAGTAATTGTAAAAAGACTGGTTTACAGGAACAACAGGGACCTTTAGGTCAAGTCCTCGAACCATTGCTTCACAAAAATCTTTGTTATCGCGCGAAAGGACGATTACTTCTACATCTTTGACAGTTGAATGAAAATACTGAATACCAGTCACTAAATCAGGAAAACCACCAAGGGCATAATCAACGAAAATAAGAAATTGCCAATGGTTTAGAGCAGGAGTTTTCCGTGTTTGACCTGCTAAATCTGTCAAACTCCAATGTGGAGCCGCTGTTCCTGGTGGAAATCCATCTCCAGCAATACCAATCGCACCTTCTAATCGAAAAAACCCCATCCTTATAATAATTAGAAGGGTTAATAGAAGAAAGACTACAGCAACAAGGATGAAAACGACACTAATTGAAATATCCATGGATATCTCCTATTAAGGATTACTCTAATAATAGGACAAAGAAGTGGAAGAGCTAGGCTTTTCGACGAATTACAGATCATCAAGAGAAAGACTTGGTTCCACCTGGTGGAACTGGTTGCAATATAAGAAACTGGTACCCAAGGTTGAGTAAAAACCGAAAGGAATGTCTGAAGAGGTTTCTATGCCATTAGCCTACGATGACCTAGTTTCTAGAGATTTGCCAAAGAGAACCTAGACTTTTTAGAGTACTGTGTCTTTTTCTCCTATCACTTTATTCTCTATAAGGCGGTAAAGGAGAACTTTATGTAATATAAAAATAGTACCTAAATGTTTTCTCGAATAGAGAGAAGGAAAAGTCCAAGTTAATAAGGACCTTTTCCTCCTATAAAAGAAGGGCTTTTTGGAGAATATAATGCTGAAGAAACTATTCAGAAGCAGCAAGTAGTAGATATCCGTATTTTGCTACACGGTGTATATTCAGTCAGAGGGATGTAACTTGCTGCGCATCTTATCGATATGCTTATCGAGGTTTTCACGCATAGACATATCCATCCTTGAACCAAATGCTTTCTGTATAAGTTCAACATCAGATACTGCTTGTCCGTTTAGAAGCGGTAAAAGTAGTCGATACTCTGTAGGGGTAAAGCGAATCATCAGATTATCTATGATTAATGCCCTGCTTGCATCACTACGTTGAATGATGTGTGTTCCAATAGAAGGACAAGGAATAAGCGTAGATGACATAAAACATCTCCTTTGAAAGCATCTGCTAGGTGACAGGAATATTCTGAATGGGCTTCCCTTGGCGTTAGAAAAACGAAATGTGAGAGATGTGAATGTGCTAAGCCTCGTCATAAAGGGCTCACATCAAGGAGCTAGTTCATCAAAGTACCATACTTGAGTAAGTGGTTCCCAAAAAGAAGTTGGAACTGTATACAAGCAAAGAGGTTATCAATCTTTACTTTTTCAAAATGAAAGTCGATTAAGAACAACTTACACTCTTTGCTTGTTTTTCATTTAGTTACCTCACTTAACAATAGTACTTGCTATATATAACATTACTTTTTATAAAAATCAACTCTGCACTAGCACACAAATACACTACAATGTCATATATTGTAGTGTATTTGTGTGCTAGTGCAGAGTTGATACAAGTAGCCCTACAACTCAGTAAACGCCTTATGTCCGCAATAATTTTGCAACTTCTGCTGACTCATTAACAGAACGAAGATAAGGGAAATCGTGAAGACAACATTGTAAAATGTGCAGATCCGGTTATACAATCAGGGTGTTAGGCCACTGAACGCATGTGCACATCCGTGTCAAGACAAAGGCATGAACAAAACGAGAGAGAAGAGAAATGTAACATGTTTTCTCTTAGACAGCTATTTTCTTTCATCGCTATAATTAGAATGATATACTAGTGTCGAAGCAGCATTATCCTGTGTGCAAGGAGGTTATATTTATGGCTTATCAAATGATTTCTCCCCCAAACCACTTTGATGCTCGTCAAAGCAGTTGAGAAAGATTAGCACAAGCTAAGAATAAACTTAACAGTTTTATTGCTGACTTGTGTTATACAAACGCCTCGGTTACTATATGAGCGGCAAGAAAAGATTGTCGGAAATCTTCAGAACGTGCTGAGTACCATTCTTTACACAAAACTTCAGCAGTTGCTGGAACCATATTTACAGAGCAGAGAAGAAATGCATGGGAATATCTAATCGTAAGCAGACCCTCTTAGCCCCTTCATTTGTAGCGCTGCAACCAGTCGGACCATCGATGCTGACAACAGAAATGAGCGATGCCTACCACGATACCATCGTGAGCACACTCGCGAGTCGCCGCACAACGCTTGACGCGGCCCTGAACCAGCTTTCAGCACGAGCCGCACCTCTTACATACGTCGCCACATGCCTCGTCGAAACCCTTTGTAGTGGACACAAAGTCCTCGTCGCGGGTAACGGTGGTAGTGCTGCACAGGCTCAACATTTCGCGGGAGAACTTGTTGGGCGTTTCAAACGCGAACGCGCTCCCTATGCTGTCCTTTCTCTTACCACCGACACCGCCATCCTTACCGCTGTTGCCAACGACTACGGCTATCAAGACATCTTCGCACGCCAGGTTCTCGCCCTCGCCCAACCGGGCGACATGCTCATTGCCTTCAGCACCAGTGGCGAATCCGAAAATCTTATCCGCGCTGCTGAAGCAGGTCAACAAGCACATGTCACTACCGTCGCCATCACGGGAGACCTGCCCAGTCGCCTCGAACAGTGTTCAGACATCACTGTCAAAGTCCCGCTCACCGACACTCCCCTTATACAAGAACTGCACATGATTGTCACACACATCCTGTGTGATATCGTAGAGACGCAGCTTTCTTCGCTGCAGGACACCCTATATGACGGCACGGGCAGCACCCGCCAGACCGAGGACGAGTGGCAGCGATGAGTCAGCGTGCCCTCTTTCTCGACCGTGATGGCACACTTGTTCATGCTGTGCATTACCCCTCGCGTCCCGAACAACTTCGCCTCTATCGGGGAATCGGACCAGAACTCTGTGCCCTCCAAAATATGGACTTTCGTCTCATCGTCATTACCAATCAGGCTGGTATCGCACGCGGCTACTTTAACGAAGCTGATCTGGAGCGCATGCATGAGCATCTTGTACATGAGTTCACCGCGTTGAACGTCCATATCGATGGTATCTATCACTGCCCCCATCATCCAGAAGGAGTCATCCAGGAACTTGCTGTTCGTTGCGACTGCCGCAAACCCCAGCCAGGTATGCTTCTACGCGCCGCCAGCGACCTTGACCTCGACCTCGCACACTCCTGGTTCGTCGGCGACATCCTTGACGATATCGAAGCAGGCAATCGCGCTGGCTGTCGCACCGTTCTCGTCGATCTTGGCACAGAATCTCCTCCTCAGCGCCCGCTGCGCATGCCTACCTTCGTTGCGCGCGACACTGTACACGCGCTCAAAATTATTCAAACCATCGAAACACATGATGAAAACACTAGCTCTGCTTCAGCGCTCGATCTTGCCTATCATCCCGTATCATGGGACCCTGTGGATATCCCCACCTTATATGATAAGAACATATCAGGAGTAACCAGTGACAACCGCTATTAACCTTGTTCGACATTTTCGGCACCTCCGTGCATTGGTCATTGGTGATGCAATGCTCGACACCTACCTCGAAGGCAGCGCCGCCCGCCTCTGTAGCGAAGGACCCGTTCCCGTCGTACGCAAAACTGCTGAACATCGTATCCCCGGAGGTGCCGCCAACACTGCCGCCAACCTGCGTGCCCTCGATGCCGATGTCATCTTCCTCGGACTCATTGGTCCCGACATCGCAGGAACACTTTTACGCACCGCTTTACGCCAACAGGGTATCAACGACCAGTGGCTCGTCGAAGACTCTACTGCACAAACGCTCCACAAACTCCGCATTCTCGCCGACGGTCAATACGTCGTGCGCTTCGACGAAGGCACCACTTTTGGTGGAATTGAGAGCCAGCAGCGCCTTATTGCCATGCTTGAAGAAACGTACCCCTTATGCGATCTCGTCATCGTATCCGACTACCACTACGGTGTCCTCTCCGATAAACTCATCGAGCATCTCCGAATCCTGCACAACGCACAGCCCAAACCCCTGCTCATCGACTCCAAGGCCCTCTATCGCTTCCGCGATCTCGAAGCCACCATCGTCACCCCCAACCTCCTGGAAGCTCAATTACTGGTGGGTGAAACTACTCGATACGACGATCCCGCCGCGTCAGCGGGGCAGTATAGTAGGGGCGACCCTTGTGGTCGCCCTGCTGGTGAAACAGAAGGGCGACCGATGGCAGGGCGACCACAAGGGATCGCCCCTACTCAATACGACGATCCCGCCGCTGCTGTCGCGGATGGCTCTGCCGCTGTCACGGGTCGCTCTGAATTTTTCGCCCAGGTCGAACGCGTCGCTCAACAGCTTCTTACCACGCTCAAAGCTCATCATGTCGCCATCACCCTAGCAGAACACGGCGTATTCCTATTAGATCGTTATGGCAGCACCACGTACATCCCCGCTCACCCGGTGGCGCATGCAAACGACGTAGGGGCTGGCGATTCCTTCGCCTCAGCAATGGCTCTGTCACTCGCTGCTCGTGGAACTCTTGAAGAGGCGGCGCGTATCGGCATTGATGCCGCGAGCATCGCTGTCACTAAACAGAGGACAGCCATTGTCCAGTATCAAGAACTGCTTCAGCGCGTCAGTCTCAGAGAATACACCGCTTATGGATCTTCTGATCGTCCCGGCCATGACCATGACGCGCTAACACGACTCTCGTCCCTGCTCGATGTCGAGCGGCTTGTAGGTCGTCGCATCGTCTTCACCAACGGTGTCTTTGATATTCTTCACGCGGGTCATGTCCAGTTTCTTCGTCAGGCGAAAGCGCTGGGAGACATGCTCGTCGTCGGAATCAACAGCGACCGCGGTACGCAGCGCCTGAAAGGGGCGGGCCGACCCATCAATAACGAACGAGACCGTATGGCTCTCGTCGAAGCCCTCGACGCTGTTGATGCCGTCATCCTCTTCGACGAAGATACACCAACCGAACTCATACGTGCCCTGCGTCCAGCCATTCACGTCAAAGGTGGCGACTATGCCGACGAAGCCCTTCCAGAAGCCGAAGCCGTGCGCGAATACGGCGGTCAGATCATCATTCTGCCTCTTGTCGGAACCATGAGTACCAGTACCGTCATCGACCGCATCTCCGAGTTATCGTATGAAGCCGACCGTAGAGGCCCGATGTATCGCGCCCAGGGTGGGGATGGGGGGCAAGCATGATCGACGAACGCTGGCAATCCGTACAAAAGGTGCTTCTCGTCCGGCTCGATAACCTCGGCGATGTACTTTTGACAACACCTGCCTTTCACGCTGTGAAAACCTCGCTCCCCAACGCGTCATTGACCCTATTGGCGAGTTCCATCGGGGCGCAGGTTGCAGCACTTAACCCTGATATCGACGACATTATCATCTATCCGGCCCCCTGGATGGACCCCTGGCAGAAGATGCCACAGGACAGCGAACGAGAGCAGCGCACAATCGCCCAGATTCAAGAGCGACACTTTGACGGGGCCATCATCTTTACTTCGTTTCGTCAGAGCCCTCTGCCAGCGGCATATCTATGCTATCTCGCGGATATTCCTCTGCGCGTCGCATCCTCCATCGACGGCCCTGGCTCACTGCTGACCACACGTCACAAACACCCGGAGACTATCATTCACGAGGTTGAACGTGGACTCAACCTTGTACGCGTCCTGGGCATGGACACCGACGAGCGCGATCTGGTACTCAAAGTACCCGATACCGCCAATACTTCTGTTGCTCACTTGTTGGAGTCACATGGCATCGCCAGGCACCATCCACTTGTCGTTGTCCATCCTGGCTGTACCATGCCCGCGCGTACCTACCCCTGGGAGATGTACGTAGAGGTCATCGACCTGCTGATCGAGCAGCTTGGAGCCTTCGTCGTCGTTACTGGAGCCAACGACGAACGTCCTCTCGTTACTCAAGTCCTTGAGCATATACAGGAAAACCATCGCGACTCAACGCTCGCAATGGCTGGTGCTCTGCCATTTTCAGAATTCTGCGCACTCATTCAGGCCGCCGATCTCACCGTCACGAACAACACGGGGCCAATGCACATCTCGGCTGCGGTCAAAACGCCCGTGATCGCTCTCTTCGCCCTGACCAATCCCCCTGAACAGTGGGGACCGTGGCATGTTCCGCATCGTCAGATGTATCACGACGTATTCTGTCGCATCTGCTATAGCCGCGTCTGCCCCTATCAACACGAATGCCTGCGTCTCGTCACGCCACAAATGGTCGTCAATGCCTCGGCTGAGTTATTGGACGCTGTGAAATATGGAGGGCACGCGCGGGGGGCTGCCCCTTCCATACCAGGCAGTGAGCCGACACGACTGTCTATGGAGGGGACAGCCCCCCGCGCGGCAAAATGTCTGGGGGACATTTGCCCTTCGAAAGGAGCCATACGATGAACTCGTGGCTGGCGGCGCGGAATATTCTAGCGGTGCGTCTGGACAATATTGGTGATGTTATCATGCTAGGACCAGCCCTGCGTGCCATCAAAGAAACCGCACCAGAGGCACGCCTGACGCTCCTGGCGACTCCAGGTGGCGCGACAGCCGCCTCGCTTCTGCCGTGGATCGACGACGTGATAGTATGGCGTCCCATCTGGCAAGACGTTGGTGGACGCATGCCCTTGAATCCAGCATGTGAACTCGAACTCATCGACATGCTCGCGCAACGCCAGTTTGACGCTGCCCTCATCTTCACATCATTCAGCCAGACGCCCCACACGCCTGGCTATGTCTGCTATCTGGCGGGTATCCCTCTGCGTGCTGGCGAGTCAAACGAGTTCGGCGGCGGCACGCTCTCGACTCAACTACAGGGCGCACCCACCGAGATGCACCAGGTTGAGCGAAACTTGCGCCTCGTAGAACACCTCGGCTTCGTCGCCAGGAATCGCACATTGCGCGTCATGCTCTCTCAAGAGGCAAAGGCTGCAATCCCTTCGCTATTAAGGACCACAGGCATTGATCCAGACACACCATACATTCTACTGCATCCAGGAGCCAGTGCGAAGGCGCGCCGCTACCCGGCAGAACGTTTCGGCGCTGCCGCCGAGATGCTGACGAGACACGGCTGGCAAGTGCTGGTAACAGGCGTGGAACGCGAGGAAGAGGTGCTTACGAAAGTACAACAAGCGGCTCCACTAGCGCACATTCTCATGGGCAAAACGACTCTCGCGGAGTATGCCGCTCTAGTTGAGCGTGCCGCCCTCGTAATCTGCAATGACACACTACCAATGCATCTCGCAGATGCCCTACGCACGCCCGAGATCGTGCTTTTCTCCGGTACCGACTACGAGGAACAGTGGCGACCGCGCTCTACAGCCGCGCGACTCCTACGCCGTCCAACGCCCTGCCATCCCTGCTACCTGTTCGAGTGCCCTATCGGCCTCCCCTGCCTCGATATCCCTCCCGAAGAGGTAGTCGAAACCTCAGAGACATTACTCGCTGAGATCGGAGGAATGTAATGATGGAACGTGATATGACGCAAGATGCTCCCAGGCGTATCGCCATCTTCCGAGCGCTGCAACTCGGCGATCTTCTGTTGGCGGTACCGGCGTTTCGGGCGATCCGGCAATGCTTTCCAGACGCCGAAATTACGTTGATTGGGCTGCCGTGGGCAGCCTCGTTCGCGCATCGCTTCCGCCACTACATAGACCGCTTCGTCGAGTTTGTCGGCTATCCTGGCATTGATGAAACCCCTGTCAACCCTGAGCGTACAAGGCAGTTTCTGCTGGAACAGCGTGATTACCAGTATGACCTGGTAATACAGATGCATGGTAGTGGGCGAACTAGCAACCCCTTTGCCCTCGCCCTTGGTGCTGCAACGACGGTTGGCTATTATGAAAAAACACTGGGAGACCTGACACTTGGTGCCGTCTATCCCGACGATCAACATGAGGTGCTGCGTAACCTCAATCTAGCTGCTTTAATAGGCTGTATTGATTTAGATACAAGCTTAGAGTTTCCGCTTTTCGAGGACGATTACGCTGAGGCGGATGCGCTTTTACGTTCAGTACAGAGGGAATGCCTTAAAGTAGGCATACATCCTGGTGCGCGTCCATCGGCCCGTCGCTGGCCCGCTGAATACTTTGCTGGCGTCGCCGATGAACTTACTCAGCAGTTCGATGCTCAAATTCTACTGACCGGAGGCCCCGGCGAAGAGGCTACGGTACAGGCCGTCATAGAACGTATGCAGACACCAGCGATTAATCTCGCGGGCAAAACCTCGATAGGAGGACTGGCTGTCCTTATTAGCAAACTGGACCTCTTCATCAGCAACGACACTGGACCAGCCCATATCGCCTGTGCTGTGGATAGTCCCAGTATCACCATCTTCGGCCCAGCCGATATTCAGCGTTGGGCTCCGCTTGATACAAGGCGTCATCTCGCACTGCGGCGTCCCGTTGCATGTAGCCCTTGTGGATATTGGGAGTGCCCTATCGACCATCGCTGCCTACGTTGGCTCTTGCCCGATGCTGTTATTCCTGTTGCTCAGCAGTTACTTGTAAGGAAGACACACTCATGCAACGCCTAAAAATCCTGATCTGGCACATACACGGCTCTTACCTGAATGCTCTTGCGCGGCTCGACCACGATTGGTACCTTCCTATCAAGCCCGGGCGACCAGAAGGCTACGGTGGACGAGGCCCGACATTTGATCTGCCAGACTACATGCATGAGGTGCCCGCCGAAGAGGTACGCAACCTGAATCTTGACCTTATTATCTACCAGACGCCCAAAAACTACTTCGAGGATGCACGCGAGATTCTCAGCCCTGAACAGCGTCAACTACCTCAGATATACCTTGAACACAATACGCCTAAGCCACATGCAACCGACACACGCCACCCCACTGCTGAGGAGAACGTGTTATTAGTACATGTGACCCACTATAACCGTCTGATGTGGGATAACGGTCGTACACCAACTGTCGTGATCGAACATAGCGTGGCAATTGATCCGACGGTAAGCTATCGCGGCACTCTTGAGCGCGGTGTAACCATCGTCAACGGTATGCAGAAGCGACCGCGCATCACCGGATACGATATTTTCTCGCAGGCCAGACAGGTCATCCCACTCGACGCGGTGGGGATGCAAACAGAGGAGCTGGGTGGCCTGGGCGATATCCCATATCGTCACCTGCACCAGCGCATCGCCGACTATCGCTTCCTGTTCAGCCCGATTCGCTACACCAGCCTGCCACTGGCAGTAATTGAGGCTATGACGATTGGCATGCCCGTTATCGCCCTGGCGACGACCGAGCTGCCCACGATAATCGAGCATGGTAAAAGCGGCTATATCTCCTGCAATCCTGACGAATTGATCGCGCACATGCGTCGCCTTCTTGCCAACCCGGACGAGGCAAAGTTAATGGGAGCCTATGCGCGTACCGTTGCACGTGACCGCTTCGGATTAGAGCGCTTTATACGAGATTGGAACGACGCTTTCACCACAGCGACACAACGATAATACCCCTACCAGGACGCAAGGGGTATGATACCAGAGAAGGAAGAAAACACATGGACAGACAAACACGGATAGCGTTTTTGAGTGAGCATGCCAGTCCCGTTGCCCTCCTGGGTGGTGTGGGTAGTGTAGACGCGGGTGGACAAAATGTCTACGTCGATGAGGTGAGCCGCAACCTTGCACAAAGCGGCTATATCGTCGATGTGTTCACACGCCGCGATACTTCCGACATACCCGAGGTGATAGAGTGGACGCCTAATGTCCGCATTATCAATCTGACTGCTGGCCCCGCCGCATTTCTACAGAAGGATGAACTATGGCAATTCATGCCCGATTTTCGCGATGCCTTTCTCGACTTTATGGAGCGCGATGAGGCGCGCTACGATCTCATTCATGGCAATTTCTGGATGTCGGGTTGGGTCGCCGCTGAGCTACGACACCGACTCAACATACCAGCGGTACAGATTTTTCATGCGATGGGCAAGACCAAGCGTCATCACCAGGGAAGTATCGACACCAGTCCATCAGAGCGTATCGCGGTCGAGTCCAGGATTATCCAGGAGGTAGATAGCATCATCGCGCAGTGCCCAGGTGAATGGTCGGAACTGGTCGATGACTATGGAGCCGATCCTGAGAAGATAGTCATCATTCCCTCTGCCGTCAACATCGATATATTTCGGCCCATACCGCGCGCTGAGGCGCGACTGCGCATAGGGTTGCAACAAGACGAGTTCGTGGTGGTATACGTCGGTCGCATGGTGCAACGCAAGGACGTACGCAACGTCGTGCGGGCCGTTGCTCTGCTCATAGGTTGGTGTAAGGACTTGACGAATGCACAGACGAGATCACTGCCACCTGTGAAACTGCTTCTTGTCGGTGGAGAGACAGCAGATCCTGATCCTATCGCCACACCTGAGATCGGCGAGTTGCAACGGCTCGTCTCAGAGCTTGGTATTTCAGAGCATGTACTCTTCATTGGGAAGAGGCAGCAGGACGTGTTACACGACTTCTACGGTGCTGGTGATGTCGTGGTGACGACACCGTGGTACGAGCCGTTTGGCCTTACACCCCTGGAGGGGATGGCCTGCGGACGGCCTGTCGTCGGTTCCGCTGTCGGTGGCATCACCTACACAGTCGCTGATGGCGAAACTGGTTTTCTGGTGCGACCACGAGACCCCGAAGCGCTGGCAACCCGCCTCTATCAGCTATTGGTGGAGCCGGAACTGTGTATACGTATGGGGAATGCCGCCCGAGCGCGTGTGGAGCGGGAGTTTACCTGGCCCACTGTCGCCACGCGAACCGGTGTGCTATACGAGAGCGTGCTGGCATCGCATAAACAATCAACCTGGTCGGTGCAGACTCCGATGATGGCATCTCTGGATGGTCAGTCCGTAGGAGGAGAATAACGTCTTGGCACTCGTAGATGTTCTTATTCCAACATGTCGGCGCAAAACAGGTCTGGCAATGGTGTTAACAAGCCTGCTTGGTCAGACCTTTACCGATTTCAACCTGATCGTCTCCGATCAAACAGAAGAGGAGAACGCATACCTCGATACTATCGAGATTCAGACTGCTGTGCGTGCCCTGCGCTGGCATGGACACCAGGTGACGCTGCATCGACACCTGCCCAGGCGAGGGTTGGCGGAGCAGCGACAGTTCTTGCTTGAACAGAGTCGGGCACAGTACGTCCACTATCTTGACGATGATGTCTTGCTCGACCCCGCAGTGATGCAGCGTATGCTGGATGTGCTTGAGGTTGAAGGCTGTGGTTTTATTGGCTGTGCGGCTACGGGACTACAACATCTAGATGATGTACGACCGCATCAGCAGCACGTTGAACTATGGGAGAGTCCAGTGGAGCCTGAGCCATTTGATGCAGACTCGATTCCGTGGGAGCGACATCTCGTTAACAATGCGGCGAACCCGCTTCATTTAGAGCAGCGACTCGTCACTAACGATAGTGTTGTGCGCTACAAGGTTGCCTGGGTTGGTGGTGCCAACGTGCTCTATGATAGAGCAAAGTTACTCAGCATCGGTGGCTTCTCCTGGTGGAACCGCCTGCCCCGTGAGCACGCTGGAGAAGAGGTGGTTGTGCAGTTCTTGCTCATCCGTAAATACGGAGGCTGCGGCATCCTCCCCAGTGGAACCTACCATCTTGGTCTCCCAACAGAGGTCGAAGACCGCGGGCGCAATGCAACAGAGCTATTCGCGGAACTGATACACGAATATGACACGGATAGCGTGTCTGTTTGCAATATCGGGGGACGCAGATGTACCCCGTAGAGGCCCGATTATGTACTTGAATAAAATACTGCGGCAATGATCCCCTCCGTACGGGCGCAATTGATTGCGCCCTGCCTGGGCGGATACGAGCGCAATCAATTGCGCCCCTACAGGAGCATTTCTATGACCGGATGGTTTTGTTAAAAAGCATCATTGCGCAGTTCCTTGTTATCCCATGCCTCACCCGATAAATCGGGATGATGATACCCAAAACAACAGAGAAGAAAGAAGAGGTCTACATGAAAGAGAATGTACTCAAAGGAAAGGTCGTGCTCGTAACTGGCGCGGGAAGCGGTCTTGGTGAGGCAACAGCACGCGCTTTCGCTGACGCGGGGTGCTCGGTTGCCTGTGTTGATATCAACCAGGTAGAGGCAGAGCGTGTCAGCAAGAGCCTTGAGGCTCGGAATGGAAGAAGCATCGCACTCCCCTGCGATGTGAGCAATGCTGATGCCGTTTTTGCTACGGTAAAGGCGGTTGGGGAGCAGTTTGGACGCCTGGATGTGGTGGTAAACTGTGCCGCAATCGACTACACACTGTCGGTTGCCGAGATGACCGTCGAACAGTGGGATCGCGTGATCGGCGTGAACCTGCGTGGCCCCTTTGTCTTTACAAAGGCAGCACTGCCAATTATGCGTGTACAGCACTCCGGTCATATCATCAATGTCGCCTCGACTGCTGCTGTCCGTCAGTGGGCCAATGCGTCCGCGTATCATGCCTCGAAAGCTGGCCTTGTCGCCTTTGGGCGCGGTTTCGGTGTCGAGGGCAGGGAAGACGGCATTCGCGTCACAACGATTATTCCTGGCGGCATGCGCACTCACTTCTTCGACCGCTTCCAGGATCAGGGTATCCCAATGCCAGAAGAGAAAAATCTGCAAGATCCGGCTAATGTCGCCGATTTGATCGTATACGCCGCACAGGTTCCGCCAGAGTCAGCCTTACAGGAGGTGATAATCACTCCTTTCACCGAGACGAGCTGGCCTTAGACACAGAAAAAGGGGAGTCAGCATAACGCCGACCCCCCTTTTTCTGTGTCTAAGCACACTTTTATTGCTGGAGCCGAAACCTTTCGCCCGTGCTAATCGTGAATATACATGTGTTGTAATAACTTCAAGAGATAGGCAGGAGGGATGATCTATGGCGGTTAATAAGGTCCCCATTCAAACCGCGCCTCTGTTTGATAATCCCTTCCACATCGAGGATCTTTGCGTCTTTGACGACGATTCACTACGAAGAATACTGCTAAATGGTGGCTTCGGTGTGACGATAGAGCAGCTTGCACACAGCCTTCATGGCGCTCCTCGACCACTCGTGAAGCGTCTTAAAAAGAACATGACTCACTCCCAGCGTTCGGTTTTCCGACAGGAGTCCCGGCAGCCTCTCTCTCGTGAACAGGTAGAGCAAGTACGAAAGCGGTTACTCGATAATCTCTTCTGGGAACTGACCTATTGGAAAACACCTGGCCTGTACGAGGAACTCACCGAAGGCGAGCAGTTGCACCCTGGTATCTTTCAACAACTAGAGCCAGAACTGCGTGAGAAAACAGTGCTTGACGTAGGTGCGGGAAGTGGACGTGCAACGTTTGAGTGTCTCCGTTTCGGCGCGAAACTGGTGCATGCGGTTGAGCCTTCACCTGGATTGTTACACATTCTCAAGCAAAAACAAGTATATCAACCCGCATCCCATCGGATTATCCCCCAAATCGGGCGCTTTGATGCTATCCCTTTGCCAGATAACAGTGTTGATACCGCACTCTCCTGTTCAGCCTTTACTGCTAGTCCAGAGCAGGGTGGCGAACCGGGCCTTACAGAACTGCAAAGGGTAACAAGGCCAGGAGGGAAAATTATCTTTGTCTGGCCTCGCGTCGAAGACCGAGATTGGCTAACCAGGCATGGATTTCATTATGTCACACTGCCACTTCATCAGGAGATGAGCGTTCACTTCCGCTCGTTGCAGAGTGCTTTAGATTGTGCTCATCGCTTTTACGCTCATAATAAGGCCGTTCTGCATTATATCCTTACGAAGCAGAAGGCAGATGTCCCCTTCTCCGTAATAGGGATCAATCCACCGCGTGACTACTGCTGGTTAGAGGTCAATACATAAGAGAAAAGGAATAAAAAACATGGCTTCAAACGTGACAACAAGTTCTAACAAGAGTTGGATGGATACACCACCGCACACTCCTGCATTGCGCCGCCTTACTGGTGAACTGGTCGAACGTATGCCCTGGCTCGACAAGGTATCACAACCTGTGCAAGAATGGGTCGGTAAGCTCTATGGGCAGCCAGGAGAGGCTAGCTACAAGGTCAAAGATATACTGAATGGTGTGTGGCTTGGGCATGTGTTGCATCCCGTTCTCGTCACAGTCCCTATCGGAGCTTGGACAGCCACTCTATTGCTCGACATCGTCTGGCTCACTGATGAGGACGAAGGTATTGCCCGTGGAGCGGACCTTACTTTGTGGTTGGGCCTCGTTGGTGCCCTCGGCTCTGCCGCTACTGGACTGACCAACTGGGTCGATACCTACGGGACGGGAAAACGCGCAGGTATGCTGCATGCTCTGCTCAATAGCGGTATCACGGTGCTCAATACCACCTCCGCTATCTTACGCATTACAGGTCAGCGCCGCACCGCCATTACCCTGGCATCAACTGCATACGCAATCGCTGCCTACTCTGCCTACGTTGGTGGTGAACTGTCCTACTCAAATGGCATTGGTGTGAACCACGTTGCATGGGAGGGCGGCTCTGACGATTTCGTCGCGGTCATGAACGAGACCGACCTTGTACCCGGAAAACTCACGCGCGTAGAGGCCGCAGGCATTCCCGCCGTGCTCTTTAAAGAAGGAAAGGCCATCTACGCTATAGCTGCTACCTGCTCGCATCTCGCTGGCCCCCTCGACGAGGGGCGAGTCGAAAATGGCGTCGTCCACTGCCCGTGGCACAACTCAGGCTTCCGCCTGTGTGACGGAAGTGTAGCCAATAGTCCAGCCGTCTACGCCCAACCAACCTTCGCGGTACGCACTCGCAATGGCAAGATCGAGTTGCGCCGCCTCGAACAAGCATAATTGGTTCATCCACGAAGGGAATAGGATGTCGTAGCGGCCCAATTTATTGCGCCTAAGGACGAGCGAAGCAATGTCCTTTCCCCGTTCATAGAGCGGCTGAACCAATAATCCAGCCCTAAATAGTAGTAGGGAGACCCACAAGAGGTCTCCCTACTGATTCCTCTCACGAATCTAAGAAACGTCTAAGAATTCCATAGACTCTCTTTAGTATTTGATTACAAGTGCTTATGGAAGAGGTTTTATGAAGGAAAAAACATTGTAATTTCGATAAGAAAGCGATACGCTAGTAAGACACAAAGAAAAAATAATTCAGCTATCCACTAAAACTCAACCTTAGTCAACGAGGAGAGTACTCGTGCAGATTAGAGAGACGATGCGAGAAACAAAAAAGCCAGTATACGACATATCAGATATGATTCTGGCGCAGCAGGCACTTTCTGGCGACCAGAATGCTTTTGAGATGTTGGTACGTAGATATAGCTCACCTTTATTTAACTTTATCTGTCGCTTCCTGGGCGATTATGACCAGGCATGTGATGTGCTGCAGCAGGTATTTCTACGCTTCTACACTTCTTTACCTAACCTGGGAACTAACGAGCCGTTCAAGCCCTGGCTCTTTCAGGTTGCGCGAAATTGCTGCGTTGATGAGCTGCGTCGTCGAAAGCGCTATGCGATACACTTCTCACAGTTAGAATCAGAGAACAGCGAAGGCGAGGTAACGTTCCTCGGCGATATGGCTGATCCAGGTCCACTACCTGAAGAGATAATGGAGCGGCACGATATGCAAGACATGTTGCAAGGTGCCATTCAATCTCTTCCACCCAAATTTCGTGCCGTTGTCACCTTGCGTTACATTGCGCAGTTGAGCTTTTCCGAAATAGGTAAGACTCTCAACATGCCAGAGGCGACCGCGAAAACATACTTTCACAGAGCGAAAGTTCTGTTGCGCAAAATATTAAGCACACAAATGCAAGCTATGTCCGCATAAACGGACGTACGGATAAGCTATGAAGGTACTGCGGTGATGGAGTGCTACCCACATTCCCGCAGTATAATTTCGTAAGCGAGTAATAGTCAGAGAGGGCTAAATGGCAATACAAACGAAACAGATACACGGCGTCATTCTTGACGTTGACGGAACACTTGTAGATAGTAATGACGCTCAGGCACACGCATGGATCGATGCTATGGCCGACAACGGGCATCAAGTTCCCTTTGAAAAAGTCCGACCGCTTATCGGCACAGGTGGCGACACGGTACTTCCAGAGACGCTGGGGATAGATAAGGACAGCGATGAAGGAAAAAAGATCAGCCAGCGCCGAAAAGAGCTTGTGAAGACACGCTACCTTTCGGCAATAAAACCCTTTCCAGGTGCCAAAGACCTGCTTGAGCGGATGCACGCTAATGGGTTAACACTGGTGATTGCAACATCCGCCGAGCCTGACGAATTGCAGGCGACGCTCAGCACTATTGGCCCACATGTGCAAGACCTCTTTACACTGGAAACAACGTCGAAAGATGTACAAAAATCGAAGCCCGACCCGGACATTATACAATCTGCTCTTCAGCGATCACGTTGTTCAGCCGACGAGGTTGTCATGCTGGGTGATACGCCCTATGACATCGAATCAGCAGCCAAAGCGAATGTGAAAACTATTGCTCTGCGCAGTGGTGGTTGGAAAGACGGTGATCTCTCACAAGCCATCGCCATCTACACTGATCCCGCCGGTCTGCTTGCTCACTACGATACATCGCCACTTGCAAGTGGGATACCTGTATAACAGACACATACCATGCTCGGTGGAACGGGTGCGCCCGTTCCACCGAGCATGGTATGTGTCTGTTATACCCTCAACGTCTACAGACGACCACAAAGGTCCGCCCCTTACTACGACACGACGATACTGATACGTCATCATAGTAGGGGCGTACCCTTGTGGTCGCCCTGCCAGGCTTATTGGGCAAGAGTTAGATGCCGAACTGTGTACGGTACTTCTGCACCTGCTGTAGCACTTGCTGACGGATTTGCGCGCCAGGCATTGGCGTGTACAACAAAGCGAGAACAATGCCAACGAGGAGACCGACGCGGAACAGGGTTTGTGCGCGTGCCTTGCGGCGCGCCCGTCTCTCACGTTCAGCCTGCACGTCGTCTAGCCTATCCTGAATGCCGGACTTAGCCTGTAGGAAGCTCGTGCCAGTCTTTTTCTGAGTCTTATCGAGAACATCCTGCGCCCCGAAAATGCCTGACTGCACATTGTCCTGTGCGGATTTCTGCGCCCTCTTCAGGTTCTTCCGAGCCTGTTTCTGCGCCCTCTTCAGGTTCTTCCTGGCCGACCTTGAGTTCTTCTGCAAGAGATCCTGCGCTGTGCCTAAGGTGCCCTGCACCACGTCTTGGGCTTTCGACAAACCTGTCTGAACGTTGCTCTGTACGGTATCCTGTAGATTGCCGAGCGTGTTCTGGGCCTGCCTCAGGTTCTTGTTAACATTCTTGTTGGCCTTCTTTGTATTGTACTTGAAGAGACCTCTTGCCGCACCAAGACTCGCCGCTGTCGCAGCCTGTGCCTTGCCAACCGTATCCTGTACGTTGGCCTGGATATCAGAAGAGGAAGGTCTGTTACTGCCCTTTACATTCGAGTAGGCAGATTTTGCAGTGCCCTTGATGTTCTCATATGCCGACTGTGCAGCACCTTTAACATTGTCCAGGGTATCCTGTGCGGTAACCTTAACATTATCCAGTGTGTCCTCTGTGGCGTCCTGGGCCTTTTCAGCCTTCGACCGACTTAGAATAGTGAATTTTGCCATCTATTCCTCCGTTCTTCTCTGTTATCTTTCAATAAAAATTTATATGGGTTGTATGCATTCATCATTTTGCTCACCCATACTTCTTCAATACGCTCGCATACCCACATATCTATTATAGACCACGCATGAGATGTGTAACAGGTTTCATATTTTCCCCATTTGTCATCTTTCAACATCGTCTTGTGATATGCTGTGTGAGAATGAACCTGACATATACTCGTAGGTGCGTCCGCTTGCGTGCGCCCACGGGGTGGGATGGGGAATAGTTCTCCACAAGCATCAAGTAGGGAGACCTCTTGTGGGTCTCCTTATAGCAAGAAAGGAACACGTATTTTGAAGATCAAGCGTATGGGACGTACTGGCCTCAAGATGTCCGAGGTATGCCTGGGAACGATGACCTTTGGCAATCAGTGTGACGAGCCAACCTTACATGCTATCATGGACAAGGCATTTGAGTCGGGCATCACTTTCTTTGATACCGCGGATGCATATCCGCTGGGCGCTGTGCCTGAAATGCTTGGGCGCACCGAGGAGTATATTGGACGCTGGCTCAACGCGAGCGAAGGCCGTAGAGAGCAAATCGTGCTGGCGACCAAGTGCCGTATGCAGATGGGGCCTGATCCCAACAATCAGGGCGCTTCACGTAAACACATCATGGCTGCAGCAGAGGCGAGCCTGCGTCGCCTGAACACAGACTACATTGATCTCTACCAGATTCACGCCCCTGATGCCGAGACGCCGATTGACGAGACGCTGAGTGCCCTCGATGACCTGGTACACAGCGGTAAGGTGCGCTATATCGGCTGCTCGAACTATCCAGCGTGGGAAGTGTGCAAAGCTCTCTGGACGAGTGACCGTTTGGGGCTTGCACGTTTCGATTGTGTCCAGCCGCGCTACAACATCCTGTTCCGCCACATCGAGGCCGAACTATTCCCACTGGTCCTTGACCAGGGCCTCGGCATCATTTCGTATAATCCTCTTGTTGGTGGCCTGCTCACAGGGCGGTATCAGCCCGGACAAACTCCCAGCGAGGGAACGCGCTTCACTCTGTACAACGCGGGATGGCTCTACCAGGAGCGATACTGGAAGGAGCCACAGATGCAGGCGGTCGAGAATCTGAAAAAGTTTTGCAGTGAGCACAACATCTCGATAGCCCAACTCGCCATTGCATGTAAGTGGGTATGAGAACGGAATATATGAGGAGTAATCTACAACTCTGTTCAGAACTGTAGGTTATTGGTGGACCTACTTCATCCCGATCACAGACAATTCTCTGAACTGTTTATGCTCGGGCCCCATTTCGACATAGACACGCGTGAAGCCTACGTCTGTCATTAGCTTTGCCATGTCGTCGCCCGAATAAACATGACAGAGCTTTGCCTCCTCCCAATTAGGCCACTTTGCTTTAGGGAGAATTGTCATCGCCAGCATTCCTCCTGGCTTGAGGACGCGCAGAACTTCTTTAAGGGCAGTGATTGGCTCAGACCAGAAATAGATTGAGTGAATGCTGAAAGCCTTGTCAAAGGAATTGTCGTCAAAGGGGAGTTCCACGACATCTCCATATTTCAACTCAACACGTCCAGCCTTGACCGCCTGTGCATTCCGCTTACGTGCGACACTTACCATTGCATGAGAAAAATCAATACCAGCAACAAACCCCTCTGTCGCAAGCGCGGCAACTCGCTGTATCGCTATCCCTGGACCGAAACCAAGCTCAAGAATAGAATCGGTTAGCTGAATATCCAGTAGCGAGACAGTCCACATGTTTTCTGGCACATGTTGTCGTGCCATGCGGCCTCCGATAATATGTCCAGCAATGCCTGTGGGACGGCGGAATTGCCCATCGATAAACTTCGTGATGTTCATAGAACATTCTCTCTTTTCAAAGCTATATACACTCACTTTAGTGTTTTAAACGAACGCTCTATCTTATTCTCATTCAACGAGATAGACCGGTTGTAAGATGCTATAATTAGCGTATCTGGCTTGTTAAGGAAGCCGAGGATGATGGCTATCATCATTTTCTAGTGCGTCATAGCTAACACACTAAGAGGCAGCTTATGAACGAGCATACGACAGAGTACCAGCATGACCATCACCCGTATCGGTATTCATTACCGTGCTCTCGCTTTGCGTGAAGGGGACACGCTTCTCTGGTTCTGGATTGGGTCACATGCAGACTACGACACGTTGCTCTCTCAACTGTAGCTTGCCTATTTCAACTCTCAGCCAGTTCTGTGATCTAGCATTGTTAATCTAAAAAGTTGACGCTAAAAGTCTCGCCAGCCCTATAAACCATTGACCTACCCCTACGATAGAGTGTGACCGCACCTTGCCCATACACGCGCCATGCTGTCTTTCTCTCACCGTCGCCATCGTCTATCATCCCAGTTCGCTCATCAATACCCAGCAAGACCGCATCGGGCAACAAATTTGCCAAACGAGAGGCCCAGCCTTTCCCGAAGGTATTGTGATGCGGGAGTACACACGTATTAGGCACCAGTCCCAATCCTTCGACAACTTTCCCCGCGCCAGAATCAGAATAATACTGACATAAGACCATCGCACCAGCACTGCTCCCAGCAACAACCGCTCCATTCTCATACGCCTCAAGCACCGCTTGCCAGCTAACACTTCCTGCAAGCGTCTGACCAAGATAGCCAGTGAAGCCGCCCAGCATATAAATGAGCCGTGATTGGCGAAGTGTAGCCGCTATATTGGAATCATCCGCCGACGCCTTGTCGAGCAGGGAAAGCGACTCGACATTCCTTGCTCCCAGGCTTTTAAACCAGTTCGTCCCGTTACGACCCGCACGCTGAGCATTATTGTCAGGAGCCGCCGCCGTTGGAAGAATGCTAATGAGCGCATCCAACCCTCCTGCCAGTTCAATTGCTCGACGGTCGGGTTCCACCATCTTTCCACCAAACTCGGCACCACCCTCCAGTACAATGTATCCTGCCATGTTGTATCCTTCCTTCTGCCTGATAACCTTCAATGAACAAACCTATGGGTATAGCGCAATTTTGCTATTTGCTATTTTAATCTGGCAACGAGGAATAGGTGTAGGGGTCTAATTCATTAGACCCTCGTACGGCCTTTGATGCGCTACGAGGGTCTAATGAATTAGACCCCTACGATGATTTCATCACCGAAAAATTGGTCAATATACGTCATTGCGTTCCGCTCGTTATTACCCATTATAGAGCGATGGCTCTATCGCCAATGCCAACCCTGGCTCACGATCAGCAATTGCACGTAACAAACCATAACAGCCAGCTAACATCATGTCTCCATGCGGCACCGCTTCATATGGCTTCAACTTCGACCCACGTAACAGTTCCCGGCGTGGCCCTGTGACCGATAAAAACGGAAACGCACGATCACTCCGTGCTGATTGACGTAGTACCAGTGCTCCATGACCACTATCCGCGAACACCTCTTCGTTCGACAGCGTGCCATCCGCAAGCTTTATAAGCAACTCTTCCAGTCTCTCCTTGCTGATCTCTCCCGTATGATGTTCAAAGATACCCACGATTTGCCCCTGGACAAGATGGAACGCAAGCGTATGGAAGTTGCCGATATTGCAAAGCAAAGTCTCTTGTTGAGCGCGTACCAACGGGTCTTCCAACGAACCAAGTGCCGCCGCCGACCCGGTATCCATCAGGAACAGGGGCGTATCTGGATTCGAGCCGCTCAACTGTAGATAGCGCGAAGCACTCGTTGATATAGCTCGCAGTCGCGTCAGTTCTGTTGGCGTATTCTGTGCGGTATAAGCGAAGGCACTAGGAGTAGGGTCTATCCGCACCGTTCTAGCGATAAAGTCAAAACGAAAACGCCTATCACTCACACCAGGAGGAGCCGCCCCATGATCGAAGGCCGCGAGTGCCAGCGCATCGACACGAGGATCGACATCAAAGGCACGCAGAGCAGTAGTGATTGCCTGTGCATCGAAATCTTGTAGCTCGATATGCACAACACCGGGATTCTCACTACGTCGCACAGCCTCTTCCTCGTCAATAATCTCAAAGCCCATCTTCTCCACCATCGTCAAATCATCATCGAACGTCCGTCCTGCCGCAGGAGTAACCGCGACAGGATATCCGGCGAGTGCATGGTCGCGTGTCGCCCAATGCGAGGGCCCTCCACCCATCGTCACGCCCGTCAAAACGAGAGCTTGCCCCCGTTCAGTCGCACGTTTCACGCGATCCGCGACAATAACGGTTGGCGACGGCATAACCATCTTAAAATTGTTCTCCATCGTCTTGCCGCTCTCGAAGAGAAGAATATCTTGAGTTCCCGTGCCGACATCGACGGCTAGAATGCGCATAGGTGAGGACATGAGAGTGCTCCTAAACAGATAAAGCTCCTTGATATAATTTGGACGCAGTATACCACGTTCAATACCTGAACCCATTGAATTGCAAATTTTGAGTTATTGATAATAATTTGCAATTACATATTTGGGATGGTATACTTCTCTTCAAGAAGAGTTTGTGTACCAGTACATGCCATTATATGAATGTCAGTTAGAACCGTATGTTGTCCCCTGTAGAACTGAACAACGAAATATTTCTTTCTCCTCGGCCTCAGTACAACTAATTTCGCTTTTAGTAGCGATACTTTGCCCTTTCAGGAGGTTTCATGAGCAGTACCCCTACCAGTAGCTTTGGTATTTCAGCCATCTCTCGCGTGTTCAACGATAGTTCGAGCGATCTGCGAAACAAGATCATTGGCATCTATACACTCCTCATCGCCTTTAATATTTTGGCATGGGTTGTGGCTTTTGCCGGGTTCTCAGTGAAGTATCCCACGCTTCTAGGCGTGGCTTTGGTCGCCTATACCTTTGGTCTGCGCCACTCGGTCGATGCCGACCATATTTCGGCCATTGATAACGTCACGCGTAAATTGATGCAGGAAAACAAGCGGCCTATCGCTGTAGGATTCTTTTTCTCGCTCGGCCACTCTACCATTGTGGTTGCATTGACCGTCGCGATTGCCCTCGCCGCTGCCGCCATTCAGGGTAGTTTTCCAGCCCTCAAAAATGCTGGTGGGCTCATTGGCACCTCGGTCTCGGCTGCGTTCCTGTACTTGATCGCCATTATCAACATCCTCGTCCTGTGGGAAATCTTTCAGACATTCCGCAAGGTCAAGAATGGTGGTGAATACAATGATAGGACTCTCGATGAGTTCTTGAATCAGCGTGGACTCATGGGACGCTTCTTCCGCCCACTCCTCAAGCTTGTAGACAGGAGTTGGAAGATGTACCCAGTTGGTGTTCTCTTCGGCCTTGGTTTCGATACCGCCACCGAAGTTGGGCTGTTAGGCATTGCAGCGACACAAGCGGGTAAGGGCCTCCCCATTGCCTACATTTTGCTCTTTCCGGCTTTGTTCATGGCGGGCATGTGCCTGATGGACACAACCGATGGAATCCTGATGCTTGGCGCGTATGGGTGGGCCTTTGTCAAGCCAGTTCGCAAACTGTACTACAATTTGAACATTACCCTCGTCTCCGTCCTGGTTGCTTTGGTTATCGGTACGATTGAAGTGCTCAGTATCATCGGAACAGAGTTTAGTCTGAGCGGTGGGATATGGAACTACCTGGGCAACCTGGATTTTGGAGTGCTCGGTGGCATCATCATCGGCATCTTCATTCTCAGTTGGGCTATATCGACTATCATCTATAAAGTGAAGAAGTATGATGATATTGAGGTCAATGTCGCTCCCACGACTCGCTCTGTTCCTATAGATAGAAGTACAGGGTGATATCGTAAGTAGTCCTGTTCTAGCAGCATCGAGGGATGAAGTAAGAAACGTTGCCAATTCGTAGAAACGCCTCACAGGGAAGTTAGTTAGGCGTCAACATGAAAGAAACCAGGGCACCCGCAAGGGGCTGCCCCTCCCATACACGGTTCGACGCTATCACTTCGTATGGGAGGGGCAGCCCCTTGCGGGTGCCCTGGCCTCCCATCAAGACCTCTCCGCACTCTTTCACGTTGACGCCTATCCATCGCAGTGCTACGATATGCATACATATCATGCCCATACAGAAGTCGAGAGGAGATGCAGGATGCATCATTATGTTGAGTCGAGTAACGACTTGCTTCACAAACGAGGGTATCGCCTGACTCCGCAGCGTTATCTTGTTTTAAACGTCATTCAGGAGGCCAATGGGCATGTCAGCCTTGAGCAGATCGCCGAGCGCGTGCAAAAGCTTAATCCCCGTGTAAGCCTTTCAACTATCTATCGCACACTGGAGCTACTGCGACAATTGGGGCTGGTTCATGAAGATCACCTGCCAGGGGAACCGCCGCATTATGAAATTCCACAAGGAAAAACGCATCACCATCTCGTCTGTCAAAACTGCCGGGCGGTTGTGCATCTTGAAGATGATTTATTGGGAAACCTGCACGAACAACTCCAGGAGCAATACCACTATCATGGTTTGACACTTGGCCTGCTTGCGGCAGGTTACTGCGATGACTGCTGGCAACACATGCAGCATGAGACGAAATCCGCTCCGTAGAACCCTTCTACACTACTGGCACCTTCATTCAAACAAAAAGTGAAAAAGGTGCTGAAAACTCCGCCAGGTGTTTGTACCCGGGTTTGCATAGTAGCACCACTTTACTGCTACAACAGCAATCGAGTACTCACGATTCGCTGCTGAAACGTCAACTCTAGTGATGCGATATAATACGTACTGCATATGCGTAGGGCGCTGCGTCATCCAGTATGATGATTGTGCATATTTCCTTACTTCCATTCACGACCTGGAGGCACATTATATCAATGAGGATTTTCAACACTCTCACGAGGGAAATAGAAGAGATTGTTCCTATAGAGTCGGGCAAGATCAAGATGTATTCCTGCGGTCCTACCGTCTACCGTTATATACACATCGGCAACCTGCGCACCTTTACGATGGCCGACTGGGTACGGCGAGCGTTTGCATACCGAGGCATTGAGGTACGGCATGTCAAAAATATCACGGATGTGGGACATATGCGGCGCGAGGCGGTAGATCAAGGTGAGGACAAAATTGAGGCTCAGGCACGTAAAGAGGGTAAATCCTCGCTCGATATCGCGCAATTCTACACTCATGCCTTCCACGAAGACGAAACCAGGCTTAATATTCTCCCCGCGCACGTCTTTCCCCGCGCCACACAGCATGTCCCCGAAATGATCGAGATCATTCAAGGATTAGAGGCAAAGGGTATCGCATACGCCGTTAATGGCAACGTCTACTACGATGTCAAGCGCTTCCCCGATTACGGCAAGCTCTCTGGCAACCTGTTAGAGAATATGATGGCAGGTGTACGTGAAGGTGTAGATGCCGATAGGCATAACAGAGAGGACTTCCCTCTGTGGAAGGTTGCCGAGCCTGGACGCGAGATGGCATGGGATAGTCCCTGGGGCCGTGGCTTCCCCGGCTGGCATATCGAATGCAGCGCCATGTCGATGAAGTATCTCGGTGAGCAGTTCGATATTCACACGGGCGGCGTAGACAACATTTTTCCACATCACGAAGATGAGATCGCGCAGAGCGAAGGATGTTTAGGCCACCAATTTGTGAATTACTGGATTCATGCGCAGCATCTTCTGGCCGACGGTCAAAAAATGGCGAAATCTACCGGAAACGATTACACACGTACCGAGATTGAGGCGCGTGGCTTTGAGCCAATGGCGCTTCGCTACTTCTACACGACCGCGCTCTATCGCAGTCGTATCAACTTCACCTTCCGTGCGCTGCAAGCAGCGCAAACCGCCCTGGAGCGACTGCGGAACCTTGCCTATCAACTTCTTACCCAGGCAGATGAAAAACAAGTCTTCTCAGATGAGTCGATAAGGGGCAGTCGATGGCAAGAAATGTTTCTCGGCGAGGTCGAAAACGACCTGAATATACCTCGCGCTATGGCTGTTGTATGGGCCATGCTGCGTTCACAGGAGAGTCCAACCGATAAACTGCGCATCCTCTTTGACATGGACCGTATTCTTGGCTTTGGCCTCAAAGAATATCTCCAGAGCGACCAACCTCGGCGCATGAACGAGCCTACCTTTTATCTAACGGCGGTCCCGTCGTCTGTCGCGACACAGGTGCGTGAGCGAGAAGAGTTACGTCATCAACAGCAGTACCAGCAGGCCGATCAAGTGCGCGAACATTTGAACAGCGAAGGCTACCGTGTGCGAGATACAGAGCGGGGACCTCTTGTCGCGCCGCGTCGCCTGGACGAAGAATTTTCCGTCCTTGCTCATTCCGCCGATGCACCAGATAACACGCAATTACCAGACCTCTTCGAGTTCTCGGTCAATCTGCTGGCGCACAATAGCAGAGATGATCTGGACCGTTGTATTGAAAGCATCCGTCATCACGTCGGAAATCAGAGCATTGAGCTAGTGATAATCGACAACGGCTCAACTGATGAAACTCTGCCCTACCTCCAGCAACTCGCGCGTCAAGACGATCTGAAAGGAGAGAACGGACAGCGTTTCGGTATGCAGGTCCTCTTCGCTGACCACAACATGGGGTTCGCTGCTGGACGTAACGCGACAATGCGTGTCAGTAGAGGCCGTTACATTCTCCTTATGGACACCTCCATTGAGGTAACAGGCGATATCTGGACGCCACTGACAACGGTACTGGCAGATGCTACTGTCGGTGTAGCGGGACCCTATGGCTTGGTAACAGAAGACTTGCGTGAGTTTTACGAGGCACCAGGACCAGACGTTGACGCGATTGAGGGCTACCTGGTGGCCTTTCGGCGCGAACTGCTGCAAGAGATAGGCTGGATCGACGAAAAGTTCCGTTTCTATCGCTTAATGGATATTTTCTACAGCTTTTTCTTCAAAGCGGCAGGGTATCGTGCTGTAACGGTCCCGCACGTTGCTGAACTTGTCGAGAAACATCCACACCGTGAATGGTACAGCCTCAGCCCAGAGGAGCGACAGGGAAAAAGCAAGAAAAACTATGATGTCTTCCGCGACCGCTGGCATCATGGCGAAAGCCTGCTGGTAGTCAACTACAATGTACAGAACCTGTGGCGTGGTCATGAGCACGTGCATCATCTAGAAGGGACACATCCGCATACCGCAGACGAATTCCCGCCTCCTGGCACTATGCATAGCCACAATCACCAGCACTGGCCCGATCATTCACATGACCACCCGCATTATCACGAAAGCAGGCAATGAAGGTAGGGGCGCGATTGATCGCGCCCCGGGGTGGGGTTGAGGGGACACACGTTGTAAGTAGCGATACATTGACCCACCCCAGGGCGCGATCAATCGCGCCCCTGCAAGACGTGAAAGAGGTTATAGTCAGGAAAAGGGAAATCATGTTTGGCGTTGAAGATACCTCAGTTACTACTGCCCAGAACCTGTTCGCCCATCTAAGCACACAACAGGTGGTCATGCTCGATGGAAGCATTGCCCCACTCACACCTGAACAGGAGGAGGCACTATGCGACTTTGTTGAGCATGGTGGTGGATTGGTCTGTATCGGGAATGCAGCAGAGGTGTACCACGAATACACGTTGCTGGGCGATGTTCTGGGACGTATTCGCGGTATGTGTACCCCACAAAGCGAGATTATCGCTCGCGTCACTACCCCCGACCACTATCTTACCCGTCGCATGAATGCCTCCTTTGCTGTGTTCGAGGCGGTCTATCTACTTGATAAAGCCCCCGCCGATGCCCAGGTCCTTTGGCACACCACGTGGCACTATGCCCTCTATACCCTGGCCTACATACGCACGTATGGTGAGGGAAGAGTCTTCTGTACGACGCTGGGAAGCACAGCAGAGACACGAAATCATCCTGTTTTTCAGCAGATGATAGGCCGTGCGCTCAGATATACCTCCGGTGTTGAAACACTGGAGCGACCTGCACGTGTTGCTATGATTGGCTACGGGGCTATTGGCTTCGAGCATGGCACCGCGATTAGCAACGTACCAGGGCTGGAATACGCACTCGTCTGCGACCGCAACGAGGAGCGTTTAGCAGTCGCACGCGCTGCATTTCCAGATGTACGAACATGTGCCGACCTTACTGAGGTGGAAGAGGACCCGGACATTGATCTCGTGATCGTTTCGACTCCGCCGAATACGCATGCTGCTATCTCCAAGCGGATGTTACGTGCGAGTAAACACGTCGTCAGTGAAAAGCCATTCTGTCTGACGACCGCTGAAGCCGATGAGATGATTGTACTCGCCAATGAGTATCAGCGCGCACTTACTGTCTACCAGTGCCGACGCTGGGACCCCGATTACCTCGCCATTCAGCAGGTGCTCAAAAGCGGAACCATTGGCCCTATCTTCCACATGGAAACATTCATTGGAGGTTATGCGCACCCATGTGACTACTGGCATTCTCACGAGCCTGTTTCCGGTGGCGTGTTTTATGACTGGGGTTCACACTATTTAGACTGGATTCTGCAACTGATTCCCGACCGCGTGGTAAGCGTGCGTGGCGTCGAACATAAACGCATCTGGCACGATGTCACCAATGCCGACCAGTCCAGCGTCTACCTGCGCTTCGCTGGTGAACAAGAAGCCGAGTTTATGCATTCAGATATCGCTGCCGCGATGAAGCCCAAATGGTACATCCTGGGTGAACGAGGTGCAATCGTGGGGGAATGGCGACAGGAGACGGTGAAGACGCGCCGCTGGTCCGGCGACTTGACCGAAGAACACCTCGCCCCCTCCGAAGCATTGCCTGACCTCTTCGTTTATACACGTGACAGGAGCGATGCCATTCACAAACAGCACCTGACCCTCCCATCAGCGCCGCTGTACGCCTTTCACCGCAACCTGGCAAATCACCTGCACTCGGGGGAAGCACTGGCCGTGCCGCCCGAAGAGTCACGGCGCAACATTGCGGTCATGGAGGCGGCGAAACGCTCAGCGGAACATGGCGGTGAGATAATTGAGGTGCAATGTTGACAGCAATGCGCGTGATAGATATTGAGATGGTGCCAATAACAAGAGTCCTCGTCATTGTCGCACATCCCGATGATATCGAAAGTTGGTGCGCGGGCACCGTCATACATACTACGATGCCAAAAACGAGAGGAAAATAAGCGCAATGGCACCTCAAAACGTACGTCCCATTCCTGGGTCCGTCGCCCTGCTCGGGTCGGGCGAATACCTCGACGTAATGAATGATATTGACGCCTATCTCCTGGAGACGCTGGGTGGAGTGGATACGGCACGGGTTGCACTGCTGCCCACAGCCAGTGGCCTCGAACCAAATGGACCTACACTCTGGAACAACCTGGGACGGAGCCATTTTGAGAAACTGGGCGTGAAAGATATACGGGCAACGCACATCATTGACCGTGCCAGTGCCGCCGACTCAAAGCAATTAGCCCTTTTGCAGGATGCCAACCTCTATTATTTTTCTGGCGGAAGTCCACAGCACATCATAGAGTCTCTGCGCGACTCCGTTGCATGGAACATCATCAAGGATGCATATAACCGGGGCGCGGCCCTCGCTGGATGCAGCGCTGGGGCAATGATGCTCAGTGGGCATACGATCTCAATGCGGCAGGCGATGATGGGTGATAAGGTAAGCTTTGTCGAGTCGCTCGGTATTGTTCACCATCTCATCGTCTTCCCCCATTTTGATCGTATGGCTGGCTTTATGAACCAGAGTCGCTTCCAGAGCTTGCTTCATACCGCTCCCCAGGATCATATCGTCGTAGGCATCGACGAAGACACCGCCCTTGTACGTATCAAGCCGAATGAGACAGCTAACGCAAAGGCTCGTTGGCGTGTCATGGGACGACAAACAGTGAAAGTGTACGAAGGTGATAAGGTCCCTCACACGCTTAATTCCGGTGATGAGGTGATGCTCTAGTTATAAAAAACGGGCTGGCCCTTATAGCTGGTATACTATTCATAACGTTGTTCCAATAGAATTGGAGTATTATTTTATGAGTGACCCGCGAATTACCACGCTACAAGCGAACCCCTTTAATACGATGTCAACGACACGACTAACACCTGTAACTCCTGGAACTCTGCTGAATCGCCGCATTCCTACCGGAGCCGTTATCTCTCCTGACGGGAAACGTGTTGCGTTCACTCTATTGGAACGCATCGGAGACGAAGCCAAGGCGCAGGGACGCATCTGGACTCTTGATACCACTCTTGCAGACAGCAACATTGAAGAGCCGAAACCTTTAACGAAAGGTCCCAAGGCATCCAGCAATCCGTGCTGGTCGCCAGATGGAAAACAGCTCGCGTACATCGCTACGGTGGGCGAAGGTGAGAAGGCCAGGTCACAACTACATATCATCTCGGCAGAGGGCGGGGAAGCGAGACAAGTCTGTACGATGCCTAACGGAGTAAGCGTGCCACAATGGTCGCCCGATGGGACGCATATCGCCTTTCTCTCTCATGAAGGGGAGGAGCCTAAGACCGACCCACTTGTCGTCGTGCCTGCCCGACATCAACGTCTGTGGACGGTGCATGTCGAGAGCGACCGCCCTACTCCTGTAACCCCTGACGGTTTGAGTGTGTGGGAATACGCGTGGTCGCCCGATAGTCGTCAATTTGCCCTCTACTATTCAATCAAGCCAGATGAAAACGGGTGGTACGCCGGACAGATCGGGCTTGTCGCCGCTGGCGGTGGCGCTGTGCGCCAGATGACGCAACTTAGAGTTCAGGCCGCTTCACCCGCATGGTCTCCTGACGGAACGCAGCTAGCCTACATCTCTGGCGATTGGAGCGACCGAGGCCCAGGTGCTGGTGACATCTTCGCGCTCTCGCTGGACGGTGGTGAGCCGCGCAATCTGACGCCAGGAATCGAATGTAGTCCGGCATGGTGCCGCTGGTTTCCTGATGGCAAACGGCTGCTCTTTGCCGCCTACAGTGGCGTTACGCAGCAGATCAGTATGCTAAGTGAAGATGGTGCCGTGACGGTGCTTGATGATGACTTCGTAATGATTTGGCCCTCCCTTTCAACCACGCCTGATCTGCATTCCTTTGTGACAATACACGGCACTTCACAAGCGATGTACGATGTCTGGTTCGGTGAAGCGTCAGGTGATACACTCTCTACTATTAACTGGCGTCGTCTCTCGCGGCTCAATCCCATTATCGAAGAGACCTTCGCGTTGGCGAAGACGGAGCGTTTTCGCTATGACAGTGTCGATGGTTGGCAGATCGACGCCATTCTCACGCATCCCAGTGTGCGCAAGACCGAGGGACCGCCGCCACTGGTGGTCAACGTGCATGGTGGACCATCCTGGGCATGGTCGGACGATATTAGCCTGTTCTGGACGCAATTGTTGGCCGCGGCTGGCTATGCGGTATTGCGACCCAATATTCGCGGTAGCTGGGGGCGCGGTGTTGTCTTTGCTAATGCAGTCGTGGGCGACATGGGCGGGAAGGACTTCCAGGATATCATGCACGGCGTCGATTATCTCATTAAGCGCGGCCTCGTAGACGGAGACCGTATGGCTATCGCGGGTTGGAGCTACGGCGGTTTCATGACCGCGTGGGCCATCAGCCAGACGACGCGCTTCAAAGCCGCCGTGATGGGTGCGGGCATCTCGGACTGGCACAGCTTCCACGCCCAATCTAACCTCTCGGACTGGGATATTCGCTTCCTGGATGCCGATCTGCTGGATAACCCAGAGGTGTATCGCGAAAGGTCTCCTATCACCTACGCAAGTCGGATTATCACGCCTACCTTGATCCTGCATGGCGAGAACGACCAACCCGTTCCAGTAAATCAGGGCTATGCGTTCTATCGCGCTCTTTACGAGCGTGGCATTCCCGTCGAATTTGTGGTCTATCCCCGCGAAGGCCATGGACCCATCGAACGCGACCATCTACTTGATGGAGAGGAACGCGTGATACACTGGTTCGAGAAGTATCTCTAATTGCCGTTGATGTGCTGGTGATAGGTACGGGCGCAATTCATTGCGCCCGTACCTATCACCGTGCGGCTTCTGTCTCTAAATCCCCTGCCTCTGGGAGAGTCTCCAACACCTTCGGTTGAGTGATGAGCATCCATATGAAGTAGAGGACGCCAAGCCCCACCATTACGAGGCAATACATCCAGGGCGTGGCAAACTGTGCATCTCGGAAGATGGCAAGCTCGAAGAGGAGCCATATCAGCGAGAGTATCACAACGGGCCACTCGAACGCGCCAAGGCTGAAGCCCTGTGCTCTAGGAAGTTTGCGTCGTGTAACGACATAGAGAATGACCGTTGCAAGATAGATGATCGTGGGCAGCAGCGTCGCCGCGCTGAACAAATTGCTCAATGCATTAGTCTGTGTGGCAAATACTGCCAGGACAACCTCAATCACGACTGCGAGTAATACCGTCGCTGCAATCGGCGTCCCCGTGCGCTCACTAACCCGACTGATGATACTATGCCCAGGGAAGCGTTGGTCGCGTGCCATCGCCCATGTAAGTCGAGTCGCGGTAATGAAGATCACCAGTCCGCAGGCGAAAATCGAGAAAGTGACGAGGACTAAAAAGATACTACCTACTACCGAGCCAAGTGTGCCAGTCACGATATCGGCGACAGGCGTAGCTGATGCCGACAACGTCTTGAGGTTCCCCGATGCCAGGTTCAACGCGATGAGGAAGGCGAAACCGACAATGCCGCTCAATACTACCGCAGACCACATGGCAAAGGGGACGACTCTGTGCGCGTCCTGCGTCTCCTCCGCCAGATTTGCCGCAGCTTCAAAGCCAACAATAGTGTAGGAACCGAGCAGAAATGAGAGCATGAACGGCCCCGTCGCATTCCAGGCACCGAGATTGAAGTAGCCACTGGACGAGACGACGCCCGTGCTAAACAGATGGTCCGGGTGCAACAGGCCACGCACAGCTCCAACGATGAGTAACAACAGTGTCAGTCCGATGATGCCGACCACCTCTGTTCCCACTGCTGCATTGTTGATGCGCGTTGACCAGAATGTTGAGAAGATAATGAGTAGCATCTGGATCACAACAATCAGCGCCGTGGCTGCCCAGGCGTTAAGTGGCGTCTCCGTGTAGCCGAAGAGGCTCGGTAGAACCGTTGTAGAAATCGCGTAGTCAACGGATACGGTGACGACGATAAGGAAGGTGAAGGATATCCAACCAATGAGCCAGCCGATCTTAGGGTTTGTCAGGCGTGATGCCCATTGATACGAGTAGCCCGCGAGAGGAATGCGTGATGCTAACGATCCGAATACCAACGCGACAAAGAGTTGTCCCAATGCAACAAGGGGCCATGTCCAGATGCCCAATGGTCCACCCCAGTTCAATACAGAACCATAGGTGGTGAAAATGCCTGTCGTAATTGAAATAAAACTAAAGCCTACGGCGAAGGAGGCGAAGCGTTTGAGTTCACGCCGAAATGCTGGTTTATACCCAAACTGTGTAATAATCTGATCTGCGCTTGATGTCTCATTAGTGGTTGACAAGTGAACGCTCCTTCCGCTGCAACGCGACACCTGTGAGTTGCTCTATGAACCATGTTACAAGGTACGAAGATACTAGGGTTGTCTCTACTTGGAAGATAAGCAAGCTTTCGTTGCTCGATAAGACAAGTGTAACATATTGTACTTGAGTAATGTAGGGGCGCAATTGATTGCGCCCGTGACCGCGCATCCCCGTCCTTCCAGGTGAACTACCTGGGTGATGGTAGGGGCGCAATTGCTTGCGCCCGTGAACTGGGTGATGGTAGGGACGCAATTGCTTGCGCCCGTGACCGCGCATCCCCGTCCTTCCAGGTGAACTACCTGGGTGATGGTAGGGGCGCAATTGCTTGCGCCCGTGACCGCGCATCCCTTCCCCAGAGGGGCGCAAGCAATTGCGCCCCTACGCCCTGTGACTTTTTTTCGACGTTACCGTCTAATGGGTTGTATTGATCATTAGAGTGAACAGTAGAGAAAGATGTATAAAAAGAGAAACATGTAAAGAACGCTTTGCATACCTCTCTGGAATACCTATCTTATTACTGTATCCCAGTTGAAAAGGAGTCCTTCGTGAACATTCTCAATGCTGTTATCAATTCGTTTCAAGCAGCCCTGGCTCTGCTCTTCACCTTTGTGCCTAAGCTGCTCGGCTTCCTGGTGATCCTGCTTATTGGCTGGATCGTTGCTTCCGCATTAGCGAAAGCGGTAACATTCCTTCTCAGGAAAGTGGGTTTCGACCGCATCGGAAATCGTATCGGCCTGACACGTCTGAGTCAGCAGGCAGGGATCAAGACAGATGCCGCCGACATTCTAGGTCGCATCGTGTACTGGTTCCTCTTCCTGATCTTCCTGGTGCCTGCCGTTGATGCCCTTGGCCTCACCACAGTCAGCAATCTTCTAGGTCAGGTCATAGGCTATCTGCCTAACGTGTTTGTCGCCATTCTGGTTCTCTTCCTGGGAACATTGGCTGCCACTGTCGTTGCTGACATTGTGCGTGGAGCGACTGCCAGTGCACGCATCGGTAATCCCAACATTTTTGCCAATATCGCCCGCTATGCCATTCTGGCCTTTGTAGCTCTGATTGCTCTTGAGCAATTACAGATTGCAACCTCTCTGCTCAACATTCTGTTCACAGCCATCATGGGTGCGGCTGCCCTCGCCTTCGGTCTGGCCTTTGGTCTGGGCGGAGTGGACACGGCTCGCAACTACCTCAATCGTGCGGAGAATACAGCCAGTAATGCTGCTACTCAGGTCAGTAGCCAGCAGGACTCTCGGGCACGCGCAGGTCAGACGAGTGATATTCCCACGGTGGCCCCCGTACAAAGACCCTACAATCGTCCCAGTTAATGCCCGCTCATACGTATTATATAATAAGACGGTGTGCGTCAAGAGGAAAAAGAGTAATCGTAGGATGCTTCGCGAGAAGCATCCTCGTATAGTTCTCCTCTGTCGAGAAGTCTCAAACGTGTAATTTACAAATATTCTGAACCAAGGAAAGGAAAGGAAACATGGGAAGGTTTCTTAATGGTTTACTTATTGGAGCTGGTGTCGGTCTGCTTTTGGCACCAATGAGAGGCGAAGAAATGCGCCGCGTTATTGGTCAGCGCCTCCAGAGCTTGCAGGGTTCGCTTCCAGAGAACAGTCAGCTCTCTCAGTACACCCAGCAGGTCTCTGATCGCGTCTCCCAGGCAGGCAGCAACCTGCAAAACTATGCGCAGCAGGCCGCGGCGCAGGTGCAGTCAACGGCAAGCAATCTCGCCAATATTGGACAGCAAGCTGGCACGGAAGTGAAACAAACCGGCCAGGATGTTGCCAGCACGGCGAAGCAGGCTAGCCAGAATACCACGAGCACGACCAGGCCGACGACTACCCAGGACGCTGCTAGCAGCGCTCGGCAGACCGCTCAGGATGCCGCGAATACGGCCCGGCAAACCACTCAGGATGCCGCCAATACAGCCCGGCAGACTGCCCAGGATGCTGCTAACACGGCCCGGCAGCAGACCACAAGACCCACCAATCCTAACACTGGTGGGGGCACGACCCGCCCATAAGGGTCTCATTCACTACACCCTGGGCCGCCCATGATCCACGATGGGATCATGGGCGGCCCAGGGTGTAATAGGGTCTCCATCCTTCCGGGTGGTGGTAGGGGCGCAATTGATTGCGCCCGCCCGGGCCAGGGATGCATGTGCAGGGGCGCAATTGATTGCGCCCGCCCGGGCCAGGGATGCATGAGATGTGGGGCGCAATCAATTGCGCCCTCTTCTTCATATTGCATGAGATGTGGGGCGCAATCAATTGCGCCCGTACAGGCTATCTTCGGCCCAGCGAGCTGGATTATCGAGAATATATTGACGAATGCGGTCTAACTCATTCATTTTTCGGAGACGAGCGATATGTTCATAGTAGTTGCGATGCCATGCGAATTCAGGCATTCCAGCATAACGTATAGTCCTTGTAACAGCAGCTTTGTATGCTCTAATCATCTGACCTAATGTAAGATTACGCATGCCAGATGTAGGGGCGCAATTCATTGCGCCCTGTGATTGTGCTGTAATAACGAGAATACCATGCATATGGTTAGGCATAATGACGAAGAGATCAAGTTCTATATTTGGAAAACGCTTCGGCATCGTACTCCATATGCTATGAGCAATTTCGCCACTGCTACTCAGATGCATCTCCCCATCTTGAATCTCGCCAAAAGCCTCCATGCGTTCCCGTGTACAAATCGTCACAAAATACATCCCTGGTTGACTATAATCATAACCCCTCAAACGAATAGATTGCCGATGATGTACTTGCGGATTATAACCCATTGTGCTATCCCTCACGCTTTTTCAATGATAGAGCGCAATCTCTTGCTCTCCCCGCAGAATCATACACCATAAGCTGTACGGGCGCAATTCATTGCGCCCCTCAAAGCCTGTGCGCAATCTGAGGAGGCGCAATCTGAGGAGGCGCAATCTGAGGAGGCGCAATCTGAGGAGGCGCAATCTGAGGAGGCATGCAATCAGGGGGCGCAATGAATTGCGCCCTACCCTCTACCACCTCAATCTCCTCCTGCGTCAACCCATATAACCGATACACCACTTGGTCGATCAATCTATCCGTGCGCCCCAACTGCTCTTTAAGTGGCAGCACTACCCTCAAACTATCCTCATACTGCCTTCTCAACTCATCCTGCACCAGCTCAATCGAAGGCACCCCAGCCGCGCCTTATTCTTGGTTCGTAGAATGTCCACCAGTTCCCCAAACTTCAGTTCAGGCTCCCCCTTCTGATAGTCGCCAGGATAATCCATAATGCGTTGTTTCCCTACTAAAGCATCTATTCCTTCTCTACCATCCTTATCCGCTCGTATCCTCAGCAACTTCACCATTTCTGCCAGGAACCGCTGTTGCTCATCCCGTTTCTCCTTATTCAACCGCAGCATCTCCTCCGCCAGGAATGCCAGCAGATCATGTATCACATCCGATTCCTCTGGCACCTTCTTCAGGTGATGCTCCACGAAACCGAGCACACAATCCTGATCGTTCTTGCTCATGCATTGCTTGTGGAGTAGCTTGGCCTTATCAAGGTAGTAGTTGCGCCCATCTTATGCGCGAGCAGGAAGCGTGCTGCCTCTGCCTCTGCTGACGTATCAAGTTCGTGCGGCTCCGTCATGAACAGGCCACCGTTGTAGATCGGCACGTTGAGGTCCTTATCGCCCTTATCAACCGCTCGGAACACGACTTGCAGTCCGTCATAAAGAGCAGTGCTTGTAGTATCCTTGTAGGCCGATCTAATTTTGCCAGGAGCATCGGCCTCGCTCACACCCGCCTTCTCTTTGATATCCTGCTTGAGCTTTTCCAGGCTTCTCTGGTAATAGGTATCTGTCTCACGCACAGGCAGCAAATTGCGGCTCTCTGCATAAAGCAGGAAGAGCAGGCGATAGAGAAAGGTCAGGGTGCCATCAAAATAGGGCTTGAGCCTGCTATCCCGCTCCTTCTCATCCAGATCATCCAGGTCCTCGGGCAGCAGCTTATTATCAGGTTTCCTCCACTCTTCGCGCTCTTCAGGAAGCCGCTCTTTGAGATAGTAGCCGGAGAAGAGGGCGCGGTTATTAAAGTATTCTTCGCTCCAATACGCCACGTCATAAGCGTTACGCAATCGCTCGCTATAATCAAAAACACTCTGCCCACGTGTATAGCTAAACAGGCGCAGCACCCGCAGTGCCACATCTCCAGGATTGGAGCGATTTACCGTCAGGAAGCGCGGGTATGCGCCACCGACCCTATGAATAGGCGGCTGCATACCCACAACCTCTTTTTGCAGCATGCCAGCCTCAGCATTGGAACGCTCCACCAGCATAAAGTCAAGCTGCTTATAGTCAGTGGTCAGCACCAGCAGGTAGTCGCCTGGACGATCACGAAAGGCACGCGAAATCTCTTTCTTCGCGGTCATCGTCACCGATTGCGTTAAGTTGGAACAGGTAGACCTCAATAGAATAGCCATCGTCCAGACGTGCGATACGTTCGACATGTTTAACCGCATGGCTACTATCGCCCCTAATGCCGAGAGCACCAACTGAGGAGAGTGTATGTGCATCAATGTCATAGCCCAGATTGAGGAAAAACGAAGTTATTTGATCGGGGCTAGAGAGTGCCTGAACGTCTTTGTTGGTGATATCTTGCGGCATGAGGTCTATCCACCTATTCTAGTATTGTGTAGCAAGCGTACAATTATGATACAACAAGTACATAAACAAAAGAACGTCATCAAGCTGCAAGACTATCATTAGCGTCTGGGGTTGTCAAGTCGGCATGATAGGGGTTTCTCCGTCCTTCCAGGTGAACTACCTGGGTGATGGTAGGGGCGCAATTGATTGCGCCCGTGAACGCGCACCCCTTCCCCAGATGGGCGCAATCAATTGCGCCCCTACCATCACCCGCAAGGATGGGCGCAATCAATTGCGCCCCTACAGGAAAATGATAGATTGCTCCGCCATGTACGGGCGCAATTCATTGCGCCCTGCCCATTGTACAGGAAAATCTCAAAGAAAGGAATGTGGCAAGGGTATGATTCAATCATGCTCCCGAGGACTCATGAGGCACCATTTGAAACAAGCATGTTGCCACTATGCTTGTGCTTGGTTCCCCCTTCTTTACTGCATCTCTTGAGGACGCCACTCTTCCATTGCATTGTCTAGCGAAACCACATAGGCATCATTGCCAGGAGCCACAGGCAAGCAGGATGGAGCTTCTTCTGTCAAAAAACCTGCCGTTCCACCAAAGGTGGTGAGCGTCGAGGTAACCTCTTTCAGCCACTGCCCACGCCTCGGTCTTTTTGAGAGACCAGGCCACTCGACGGTCACTCCCTGATCTATCACAAAGGGATCAACGCCACTGTTCACACGGAAGTGGTGACCCATCATCGCCCAGAGATCATCAGGCTCTCCATCTCGCACCGGAACCAGAGCTTTGGTGTGGTGATTGTTCCCGCACCACACGAGAAGTTTCCCATCCACTGGCAAGGTGGCAAGGACCTCGATGAGATGGCTGGCTTGCTGCTCTTCACGCCAGTTGTTCCGTTGCCGTTCGGAGAAACCAGGGAGTTCTTGACTGAGGTCCGCCTCATACGCGATCAGCCTCCATCCCAAATCCAGGGCTGTTTGGATGAAGGCACACATCTCCGGTTGCTCCAGATACCCCCACGTATCCGCAGGTAGGTGTCGGGTTCGGTTCGCCTCTTCGACCACGGATGGATACAATGCCTCCATCGCCAGATGACGTACCCCGAGCTGATGGGCGCTTGGCAAGATGCGTTGCCCAATACGCCGGGTGCGAATACAGCGAAACCACTCGGCATGACACTCATTCATCATGACGACGCGCGAACGCTGATAGCCAATCTCGATGAGTGCTTCGACTGTGCGCCACGGATGGGCATGGCGTTCTTCCATGACAGGCTCCTTTCATCAATGCTCGTCGTACCAGTGTCTCTTGCTTTCCCACCTGTTCATCACCTGCCCTCTTTTCCACTTACTTGTGCGGGGAAACCATTGCCAGTCTTCTTGGGAGAAGGAGATCCATCCTGATGGCCTCCATCAGGGTGGTGCGAATGCGGCGGTAGCCATGCAGCCGCTCCGCTTCCGCGAGGTCTGCGGATGGAATGTCTTCGCCGGACCACAGATGACGCCGACCGGCGTTGGGAATGAGCGGTCATTGATCCGTTGCACCACTGCATAAGACAATTCCCTCATCCCAGGAGCGGTCAAAAGATGGTTCTGCTGTTTGAGGTGAGGTGAGCAAGGGAACATGGACCTCATCCAAGACCTGGCGTACCAGTGCAACATCCTTCGCCGCGAACGTGCCAGGTGCAATCCAGATATCCCACCCTCCGGGAACTTGTGCTGTGAGCAGACTTGCTGCCATCAGCTCACGGACAGAGCGATGGGCACACAGGAAAAGAACCCGTTTGCTGTTTGCACTCATGCGATTTTTCCCTGATCAGATGACGAAGGTACGACGACAGAGGAGAACGGAAGAATGGAATACTTCCTCAAGATAGCTTACTCTATTTTCTGAAGACAGACAAGGAATTTTGCAATGGATACTGCACACAGTTGCAAAAAATGCCTGCGTGGGGAATCAGTAGCAGCCCCACTTGGTGATCTGCTCAGAAGAGCCGAGAATGACTTCGAGTTCCGATGGGATGTATTCAGGTGCAATCAGGTACGCGGTCAGCCGCGCATGTCCCTCCATAACCACCAAGTACGCATCGACATCCTTTCTCACGAGAATGAGTGGGGGAAACTGGGCACCTTTGCGTAGCTCATTTGCCAGATACACCAGCCCATCACTGCTCACGCCAAAGACGACCTTTCCCGCTACTGCGTTCCTCGCTCCATCAATTGCCAGGCGTGTACCACCTGAGAGTTCAATCCAGTAATCATACTCAATGTAGCGAATGTGCTCCAGTTCCTGCCTGCTCAGGAGAACCCGTTCCCAACGCATATCAGGGGGGAAGTCCGTAAAATAATCTGCATTTCTGCCATAGCCGCGATAGACTCCCAGAAGCATTCTTCTCCGCGCGTTTTCAGAGGCATTGTGCCAATCAGGCGCTTGAAGAATATGAGGATCAATCCCTTCCTGCCGCGCCAGTGCTTCAAGAGTCTGATGAAAACGCGACGAGTGAAACTCCGTTTGCAGAAAGATGCCGATCATCTCATCTTCACTGATATCTCGGATCTTGCGCATATGCTGGCTTCCTCCTTGCTGGTTCATGCCACTCTGGTGTTCGCTCATGCGGTTTCGTCCTGATCGAGTGTGAGTGTGAACTGAATAACAACCGAACGGCTTTTGCGCCTCCGTCGTCGGGTTGGCGGATCACAGCGAATGATGACTAGGTATGTTACGTGGCCTCCTGCGACTCCTACTACTCCCACTACTCTTACTACTCTGGACGGAGGAGCGGTGTATTGTAGTGAGAGGGCTTGTCTCTCTCATGCAGAAAACACCCCTTGGCCTCACAATCTGATAATCCTTACCTCTTTCTCTGCCCTCCAATGGACTACTCACAACACTCAGTAGTAATATCAGTAATGAAGTAATGATAATGCTTCTCCAATGACCTGCTCACAACACTCACCAGTAGTATCGGTAATGAAGTAATGAACAGCAATCTGAAGCGATATTCCCTGCATAACGTTTACAATATAGGAGATATTTTTTACTAATACACATAACATTAGGTAATTTAGACGAGCTAAATATAGAACTGACTATGCTTATCTGTTATAACTAACTTTGTCAATGCATAGATAGGGTAGAATATACTCAATCCTGGAAAGTAGCTTGAAAATGGCTGATAGCGTCAATGGTATAGGCAAGCAAGTAGGCAACTATCGCCTGACCCGCCTGCTGGGACATGGGGGCTTCGCGGATGTGTATCTGGGCGAACACGTGTATCTCAATACGCAAGCGGCTATTAAAGTACTCCACACCCAGTTAGAAGATGAGGGCATAGAGGCGTTCCGCAATGAGGCGCTCACGATTGCCCACCTTGTTCATCCTCATATCGTGCGCGTGCTGGACTTTGATGTAGAAGACTTCAAACCCTTTCTCGTTATGGACTACGCCCCCAATGGCACGCTGCGCCAACGCCACTCCAAAGGGACGCGTCTGCCATCGGCAAGTGTTGTCTCCTATGTGAAGCAGGTTGCTGCTGCCTTACAATACGCCCATGACCAGAAGCTGATTCATCGCGATGTAAAGCCAGAAAACATGCTGCTCGGTCACAACAACGATGTGCTCCTCAGCGATTTCGGCATTGCCCTCGTCGCCCAAAGCTCGCGCAACCTTCAAACCGAGGATGTCGTGGTTGGAACGATGTCCTATATGGCACCTGAACAGATTCAGGGCAAGGCACGTCCCGCCAGCGACCAATACGCGCTGGGTGCGGTTGTCTACGAATGGCTCTGCGGTGTACGTCCCTTCCGCGGTTCATATATGGAAATAGTCACTCAGCATCTTTCCGCACAGCCTCCATCTTTCCAGGAGCAAGGAGTAAGCGTCCCTCCAGCCGTTGAGCAGGTCGTGCGCAGAGCACTCGCCAAAGACTATCACCAGCGTTTCCCACGTGTACAAGACTTCGCGGATGCCCTGGAACTAGCCTATCAAGCCCCTTCTCCAGTTGTCGTAACTCCACCATCACAAAGGCAAACTGCCGCAGTCCCCCCGGCAATGCAGGCACCTCCTGTTCGTGTGTCAGGGTCTCAGTCAATAAAGACACCACCTATTACGACTTTCCCTCCGGTGACAAAGACACCGCCCGTAAGAACGTCGTCTAGGGGAAGATCAGATGTCATAATACGCCGGGGCATCGCTGTACTTTTGAGCATAGTTCTGCTGACCGGATTGGGACTATGTGGCCTTGGCTATGCCGCGTACCACTTTTTCACGACAAACAACGCGCCTGTGAGCACGGCAGGAACACCAGAAGCGACGGCAAAGGCAAACGATTTTGTGAACGCAGTCGCAAGTGGTAACTATGACCATGCATATAATGATCTCAGCACTGCAATCACGAACCAGACCTCAAAAAATGCTTTTCTGCAACAAATACGGCAGGAAGATACCTGTTATGGTTCGGTAACAGGAGATAGCAGAATAGAGACGGATACAACCGTGCAGGGCAACAAACTGAACTATGTCTATCAAGTGACGCGAGGAAAGCTCTCCAGACCCTACCAACTCCACGTCACACTACAACAAGATAATTCAGGCAACTGGCAAATCACGGATTACAACAGCAACATCGAATCGGTACAACCTGCCTGTAGTTAGGGAGACCTACAAGAGGTCTCCTCTTCATATTATGATGTAATTATGTAGTAGTTAGTAGCATAAATTTTGTGTATCTCATGAATAGTTATTGGGGTTCTCAACGCTTAATCCCTCTGCAACGGCAACATTGAGAAGATCAAGATCGGCACAGACAAAGATAGGTGCAGATACTTCATTTGCTAGAGCTTCAGTGCGTAGACTAAGCGCACAAGCAAGTTGCACAGCGTCATAGGCACGCAGTTTATGTGAACGACATAAGTTACCTGCAGAAGTATACATACTGGCAGGGACAAGACTAATGATATAATCGTCTTCGCTGTCTTGTCTGAATGTGTCGATAAACTCGTCTCGTTGAGTGATGGTGATGCTTTGTTCACGCGTCTTCCGACACATCGTAGCCACAACTTCCACCAAGGCTGCTTGTGAGATGTGGAGCTTGTGCTCTTGTTCTGGGTCACAGAGTGCCACTACCCATACATGTCCTTGCTCAGGGAAGTAACGCTTTACGATAGCGGATGTATCAAGAAAGTAACTTCCCATTAATATGGACCTCTATCCTCGATAACCATTTCAGAAGCTGGTTTGCCACCAGCAAATGCTTGCGTGAGACGTTCACGCTCAGCTAGTTCTTTCCGAGTTAATGGTCTCCTTGTAGGAATATTGAAAACTTTTCCTTCACGGTATAACTTTTCTATAAACTCTTGCTCTGTTAATGGACGTTTTTCCTGGGAAACTTGCTGTAAATGCTGTATCATGTCATGCAAAAGCGTCTCAGGTTGTTTTCCACTCTTGGCTGCTTCTGCCGCAAGTGCTGCATATTCTTGATCAGTCAAGGTGACGGTCATTTGATAAGCCATGAAGATACTCCCTCACATAGTGTACGAATGTTATATTAGTATATCATCTCAAACTAGTATTGTTCAGTAGTACATACCTTTATGTTTGTCCTGACTTCTTCCTCTGCCATTGCACATGGTACAATACAGTACAGACCAACTAGACTACTTTACTTGCTGTTTCCCCCACGTGACAAAAGGAGCGTCTCAATGGAGACTTTACGTACACCCGACGAGCGTTTCGCTAATCTCCCTGGCTATCCCTTCGCGCCTCACTATGTCGAGGTTGACGGTCTACGTATTCATTACGTCGATGAAGGTCCACGCGACGTCGGACCTGTTTTGATGCTGCATGGTGAGCCGTCGTGGTCCTACCTCTATCGCAAGATGATTCCTATTTTTACCGCCGCTGGCTATCGTTCCATTGCGCCCGACCTTGTCGGCTTCGGTCGCTCCGATAAGCCAACGCAGCGCAGCGACTACACCTATCAGAGGCATGTCGATTGGATGCGAGGTGTCATTGAGGCGCTTGACCTCAAGCACATAACTCTCGTCTGTCAAGACTGGGGTGGCTTGATCGGGCTGCGCCTCGCCGCTGAGAATGAAGGCCGTTTCGCGCGTATCGTCGCGGCCAACACATTTCTGCCTACCGGCGATATTCCGCCGGGGAAGGCGTTCTTGCGCTGGCAACAATTCTCACAGGAGACGCCAAATTTTCATCCTGGCGGCATTGTCAAGGGTGGCTGCGTCACTGAGCTAGCGCCAGAGGTGATCGCGGCTTATAACGCGCCTTTCCCTGACGATAGTTACATGGCGGGTGCGCGCCAATTTCCCCTGCTCGTTCCTACATCACCCGGTGATCCCACCTCGGCCCCAAACCGCAAGGCATGGGAAGTGCTCCAACAGTGGCAAAAGCCATTCCTCACTGCCTTTAGTGACTCCGATGCAATTACAAAAGGGGGCGACACCTTCTTCCAATCGGCTGTACCAGGAACAAAGGGCCAGCCACATACAACAATTGTTGGTGCAGGTCACTTTTTGCAAGAAGATAAAGGGGAAGAACTGGCACAGGTCGTTGTGAATTTCCTCACCACGTGGTCCACCCATTCTTAAAGAGATTAGCGAGAACATCTATAGCCGTTTTAGGAACTTTTTTGACACCAGATGTATGGGCTGGCTATACTTCTCTTGTGTACTTTACTGAGCGTGGATAAGCTCTTCGGGGGAGGGTAGTCAATATGAAAGATAACGACAACGCTATTAGCAGTGCGTTTCGCGAGTACCAGGTTTATGCCCAAATTGCAAGGAAGGTGTCGAGCCGCGTATATCTCGCTCAGCTTCCCAACTCTGCTACGGAGCAGCGTCTTGTGATCAAAGTATTAGAGTTCATGTATCTTCAGTCCCAGCATGAGCAGAATACGTTTCTGCAAGAAGCGACCGCCCTTGCACGGCTCAAACACTCTTCTATTTTGCCCATAGTAGATGTTGGTATAGAGAAAAACCTACCCTACTTCGTGACCGAGTATGCTCCCAATGGCTCTCTCTATGATCGTTTGAAACGTGAGGCGGCTTTTCTCCTTCCACTGCCAGAGTTCTTACGCATTCTTTCGCAGATTGGGCAGGCTCTACAGTATGCCCACAATCACGCTATTGTTCATGGTAATGTAAAACCTGAAAATATCCTGTTCAATACGAATGATGAAGCGTTGCTTACCGATTTCAACCTTCCCTCGATGCGCACTATCTCTATGCCTACGCACTCTCTCGATATACGCTCCGTCAATTATATGGCACCTGAGCAGTTTAGCGGTAGAGCGGACAAAAAGAGTGATCAATACGCCCTTGCATGCATTGCCTACGAACTTCTGGCGGGACGCGTGCCCTTTCCCGCAATGGCTTGCTCCACTGTACGCATGAAGCATGCTACAGAAACGCCTCTTCCTCCTCGGCGCTTCAATCCCTATCTGCCAGAACATGTTGAGCGAGCAGTCTTAAAGGCTATGGAGAAAGACCCCGAGCATCGTTACGCAAGCGTTCTCGATTTTGTCACGGCCTTGAATACGGTGCCTCAAACTCCCAAAGCTGCGGCGGCATCGTCAGGGGCAACAGTCTCTACTGCCGCCGATGCTGCTTTATCGGCTTCTCCATCAGTAGTACCATTCGCGCGTGCTATCCCTGATGCTGTACCGTTCGAGACAACTGCCCTTCAGCAAGGTACACGGGTAAAGAACAACAGAGAGGATGCCTTGATTGCTCGTCGTATAGGAGTTGGTTATCAGCCGAGAAAGCGTTCCGCAAGGGAGACATGGCTTGCTATTGTCATGGCCTGCCTCGTTATTTTCGCTACACTGGGCCTTCTTCGTTTCTTTACTCTTGCTCACACGCCCAATCCGAGCCAGAAGCTAAACCCAGCCTCTTCAACAACCATCAGGGTAACACCTACAGTACAACTAAGACCCACGTCTCCTCCCGTACCAGTGCAGGGTACGTCACCCTCACCGACCGCAGCACCACAATCGTCGCCAACACCTGGATCATCTGCCGTGACACCTACGCCAACAACAGCACCACAGCCCAGGTCGATGCTTACAGGTTCACTGTCGGCACCCCTCGCCAATGTGAATCTAACAAACGAGGGAAGTCGCGATTGGATACATTGGGGCTTGAACAGGTCAACCGAGGCTGATCGTAAAAATGGTGTCGCACCGCAGTTCGGTACATACACTGTTATAGGTAATGCAGCGGCTCAGCCGTATAACAATAATCCAGGTGGCTATACCTGGTATGACGGTACTCCCACGACCGTCGTGCGGTACACACCAACAGGTGTTTTTGTGCTTGGCACCAATAATGGCTTTTTGCTTTCACTACCAGCAAGTACAACTTTAACAACAGTGCGCGTGTATGTGGGGGTATTCCAGACTCAAGGCACATTCAATGCATCATTAAGCGATGGTAGTGTACCGGCATACGTCGATGCTTCGCTTAATAATGCCAATGACATCCTGGGAGGCGTCTATACGATTACATATCGCTCCGCCGCTAATAACGGGCAGCATCTCACTATTACCTTCATCAATAGCAATAACAACTACGGAGGGGTAACGCTACAGGCCGTAACAATGCGTTGAAGAACACGACTGTAGGGGTCTGACGTATCACGTCTGCATTTAGCAGTAATCCAATCAGCCTTGGAATAGAGCGAGCGCGATACGTCGGGTCTCTACAGTTGTGCTACTTTCCAGCATTCCTTCGCTATCTCCCAATCTTCCTCGGTATGCACGATCAGGATGCGCACGCCAGAGTCATTCGTAGAAATCTCCTGGTCGGCGGGAGATAGCTTGTTCTTTTCTACATCTAATTTGAGGTTGAGGAAGCCGAACGCCTCACACGCGCCAGCACGTACTTGAGTCGCATTTTCGCCGACACCTCCTGTGAAGGAGAGTACGTCTACGCCACCCAGGACGGCGATCATTGCTCCGATGAAGTAACGCAAGCGGTAGATGTATATGTTGAGCGCCAGCTTAGCGCGCTCGTTCCCTTCGTCTATCGCCTTGTTTATCTGACGTATATCATTCGAGACGCCGGAGATGCCTTTGAGTCCCGACTCCTTGTTGAGTAGCTGGTCGAACTGGTCGGCTGAATAGCCCTTCTCGCGTTGGAGGTAGATCAGGATGCTGGGGTCAACTGTTCCAGAGCGGCTTCCCATCATCAAGCCTTCTAACGGCGTAAAACCCATCGTTGTGTCAATGCTTTGTCCATTGTGAATAGCTGCGAGCGAGCAGCCGTTGCCAAGATGACAGTTGATGATACGGAGAAAACTCTCATCTTCTTCCAGGATTTGCCCGATACGCTGTACACAATACTGGTGGCTGATACCGTGGAAACCATAACGACGAATGCCTTGCTCATACCATTCGTAGGGTCCAGGATAGACGACCGTCTCCATAGGTAAGGTCTTATGAAAGGCTGTATCGAAGGCAGCCACCTGGGGTATCTTGTCTCCCAGAATGTGTTCGACCGCCTCGATACCCTCAAGGTTAACGGGATTATGCAGTGGTGCGAACGAGGCATATCGCTGAATGTCCTCTTTCACCCTCGGTGTGATGATGACGCTCTCTCTATAGTCCGGTCCACCATGCACGACGCGATGCCCCACCATATCAATATCTGCTGGCTGCGCGATTACCTGCGTCTTGCCGCTCCACAGCGTCTTAAGCATTTGATCGACGACGGAGTGCCGCGAGTCCGCCGAAACCTCCTGTTGCAGCGTCTGCCCGTTGGAAGTAGACATTTTCAGTTGTGCTGAGCCTTTCTCTTTTTCCCAGTCGGCATCTGCCTGCCATAGCGGTTGAGGCGCGGAAGCTGGTAGAGTATCACCAATCTCATAAAGGCGGCTCTTCTGACTGCTTGAACCTGCGTTGAGAACGAGTATTTTCATGGGCAATTCTCTATTTCTTTGGTTCTACGTCCTTGCGGGTGATGGTAGGGGCGCAATTGATTGCGCCCGTGGACATGCATCCCTGTCCCGGGTGGGCGCAATTGATTGCGCCCGTGCATATGCATCCCTGTCCCGGGTGGGCGCAATTGATTGCGCCCGTGGACATGCATCCCTGTCCCGGGTGGGCGCAATTGATTGCGCCCGTGGACATGCATCCCTGTCCCGGGTGGGCGCAATTGATTGCGCCCGTGCATATGCATCCCTGTCCCGGGCGGGCGCAATTGATTGCGCCCGTGCATATGCATCCCTGTCCCGGGCGGGCGCAATCAATTGCGCCCCTACTAAAACCTTCTCTCAGCCTTAGTCAGTCCATACCCAGTCGCGCACCTCTGGCATATCCTCGAAGTATGTTCGTACATAGTTATGATGCCTGGCGAGCATATCGTTGCATTCCTGGATTAATGGTGGTGCGAAGTTCCGTACTCGTTCCGCGTGTTGCAGTGCCAGGAGGCAGAGATGATAGCGGCTGACCTCGTTGAGAACAACCATATCAAAGGGAGTCGTGGTTGTTCCCTCGTCGTTAAAACCGCGCACATGGAAGCGTTCTGCGTTTGGGCGTCCATGGATAAGTTGATGTATTTCTCTCAGGTAGCCGTGAAAGGCAAACACGACGGGTTTGTTTTCCGTAAAGATTTGTGTGAAGCTGGCATCATCTATGCCATGAGGGTGTACGTAGGGCGGGTAAAGTGTCATCAGGTCCACGACGTTCACCACGCGCACCTTCAATTCTGGAATGTGATGACGGAGCCACCATGCCGCGGCGACCGTTTCCATCGTCATGACATCACCAGCACAACCCAGCACAATATCAGGTTCAACACTTTCTTCGTTACCAGCCCAATCCCATATGGAGAGACCACGTGTGCAGTGTTCAATTGCATCGTGCATGTTGAGGAATTGCAGATGCGGTTGTTTATCAATGACAATGAGGTTCACATAATCTCGGCTACGGAAACAATGGTCAGCGACGGAAAGCAGGCAGTTTGCATCCGGTGGTAGATAGACACGCGATATTGCGCCTTTTCTTGAAAGTGCTGTGTCGATAAGCCCTGGTCCTTGATGGCTAAAACCGTTGTGATCGTTGCGCCAGCAGGTAGAGGTCAGAAGAATGTTGAGCGATGAGATCGGCTCACGCCAGGGCAGGTTGCGTGCTCCTTCGAGCCACTTCGCATGTTGAGTCATCATCGAGTCAATGATCATCGCGAATGCTTCGTAGGTCGCCCACAGCCCATGCCGACCTGTCAATAGATAGCCTTCCAGCCATCCCTCGCAGAGATGTTCGCTCAGCACCTCCATGACTCTTCCATCAGGAGCAAGGTGGTCATCAATCGGGATACTTTTTTCCTCCCATGTCCGGTTTTCCACCTGGAAGACATCACCAAGGCGGTTTGAATTGGTTTCATCAGGACACATGAAACGGAAATTCTGCTGCTCAGCGTTTCTCGTAAACATGTCCCGCATCATTGCGCCAAGTACGAGCGTATTGCCGTAATACGACGCGGCAGGCTTTTTGACTTCAACAGCATAGTCCGTAAAATCGGGCAGGTTCAGGTCTATCAGCAACTTGCCGCCATTCGCATGTGGATTGGCTCCCATACGACGGTCCCCTTTAGGAGCCAGTTCTGCGAGTTCAGGAATGAAACGTCCCTGCTCGTCAAACAGCTCTTCTGGCTTGTAGCTCCGCATCCAATCTTCAAGTATTTTCAAGTGTTCGGGACTGGTCTTCACCTTTTCTACGGGGACCTGGTGGGCGCGAAAGGTGCCTTCGATGGGGACGCCATCAACCTCTTTGGGGCCAGTCCATCCTTTAGGACTACGCAGGACGATGGCGGGCCACCTAGGGGCTCCTGTAAAGCCATTCTTGCGCGCGTTGTCTTGAATCGAGCGAATTTTTGCATAGCAGGTTTCTAGTGTTTGGGCAAACGCCTGGTGCATCTGCATGGGATCATCGCCCTCAATGAAATGAACATCATAGCCATTCCCTGAGATGACTTCCCGTACCGACTCGTCATCGTCGCGTCCAAAGACCGTTGGACCGGAAATCTTGTACCCGTTGAGATGGAGAATCGGTAGGACTGCTCCATCGCGAACGGGATTCAAAAACTTGATACTCTTCCATGACCCTGCCAGCGGTCCTGTTTCCGCTTCACCATCACCAACGACCGCGATAGCGATCAGGTCTGGATTATCGAAAGCGGCACCGAAGGCATGAGTGAGGACATAGCCTAATTCTCCACCTTCGTGAATGGAACCAGGAGTGGGAACACTGACATGGCTTGGGACGCCTCCCGGCGTCGAGAACTGGCGAAAGAGGCGGCGCATCCCTTCTGTATCCTGAGTGATCTCAGGATACACCTCTGTGTAGGTTCCTTCGAGATACACGTTTGCTAGTATCGCAGGGCCACCATGTCCTGGTCCTGCCAGGTAGATCGCGTCAACGTCATGATCTTGGATGAGTTGGTTTACGTGGACATAAATAAAACTGAGGCCAGGTGATGTTCCCCAATGCCCCAGCAAACGAGGTTTGATATGCTCAGGGCGTAGGGGCTCCCTCAGCAGGGGGTTGTCCTGCAAATATATCTGACCGATAGTCAGATAGTTAGCTGCATTCCAATATCTATTCATCAGATTGAGGCGATTCTGGTTTATATCCGACATTGTATCTCCTGTAAGAATGCTATGAACAGTAAACTCGTTCGACTACCAAAGCGTATTCGTTAATCTTCAATGTACTGTGATGATTCGCCTGCTACGTGTGACAGCAATCCCTTATAGTACGCATTTGCACAACCGACCGTGACATTCCCTCTGGATGGGTATATTTGTTGATGGTGTTGTCTTCACTATGCCTACGTTCTTGTTGGAATATAATAAGGGTATATTTCACATCATGAAAGGTAGCTAATGCTTAAAGTATCCAGGCACACAGTCAAGGTTGGGGACTCTAATGTACGTTACCAGATGATAGGCCAAGGTGACCCCGTGATTCTGATACATGGACTCTCAGGTTCCACGCGCTGGTGGATGCGCAACGTACAGAGCCTCGCGCAGCATCATTGCGTCTATCTTATAGACCTTCCTGGCTTTGGCTCCATGAGCCGTAGAAATCACGCTTACATGCGCTTCGCCTTGACGAAGGCTGGTTCCTGGTTGTTGGCGTGGATGGATGCGATAAGTTTGAAGCAAGCGCATTTCATCGGTCATTCGATGGGTGGTTACATCTGTATGTGGATAGCGGCCCATCGACCCGATGTCGTGATGCGGCTTGTGCTGGTAGCACCCGCTGTCATGCCTCAAGTGCGCTCTGTGTTTGGCTACTTCATACCTCTGCTTATAACCGTGCTTTACCTCAAACCTCGTTTCTTGCCTATCCTGGTATTCGATGCCCTGCGTGCTGGCCCTTTGATGCTTCTGCGAGCGGCCCAAGACCTGCTGACACAAGATGTCCATGAAGAGATGAAAGCGATCACGGCACCTACTCTGCTCGTGTGGGGCGAGAACGACTCGCTTGTGCCTCCGACGTTAGGACATATTTTGCGCGAGAACCTTGTCAATTCCCGCCTGCTCATCCTGAAAAGGGCAGGTCACGTCAGCATGTTCGATCAATACCAAGAGTTTAACGAGGCCGTCAATGCGTTTCTCAGTGGAGAGACAGTAGGGGAGTAACCTATAAATAAATCATAGAGAGACACCTACCTAAGGAAAGGCATGAAGAGGAGAATTGAGAAAGAAAATGCGGCTTGCATTAGCCGAAAACTAGAAGTGTTCTCGAAACATACGGCTGATCCTGTTACGACCTTGTTTGTCTATACCAACCATCATTAGCATTCCTCCTCCGAAATGAAGGCTAGCATTTACACTACGCCAGAGTAAGCGATAGCAGCGGGCGTGTAGAAGAGATAGTTGTTGTACGATAATTTTGCGATCACGATACAAGACTCGACCATTCGACGTAAACGAGAAGATGCCATTGCTGGTAGTGAATTGCCCATGTTTGATGGCCTCGAGAATATCATCCTGATTATTGGATTGTGCTTGTACGACCGTCGCGATCTTGCGCTTGGGATCAATTTTGTGAATGTCGTTGCCACCAGTCATAATTTTTCCGGGTAGTAACTGCCGTTTCCAATTGACGAACCAGTCCAGGGGAGGCATATAGCTTCCCATACGACGTGAGTTCCATCCTTCGAAGCCATCTACTTGCTCAAGCACCGCAGGAATTATCTGCTTCGCTTCGGGATGTGCCAGCAGAATAAGGCAACCGGATGCCTCTTTAAGGACTTGAAAAGGGTCTGTTGTGCAGATGTACTTTCTGCATCCTAGCAAGAGCATATCTCCCGACTCTGTAGCAACCTCTAAACCAGGGATGAAACGGAAATGTTCATCACTCAAGGTCTCGCACTCCTGTATATACGAGGCGTAAACTTCTGCCGTAGTTTTTTCCGCGTGCTCTGTCATGGCCGCGAAGTCAAACTCAGATGCCCAACGCTGGCGCAAGATGTTCAAAGGGTAGCATCCTTCTTTTGAATATACGGAGTGGTTGTGAATAATTCCGCGATACTGCTTCATAATTTCCATCTTATCCATAACTTGAATTTTATACTATGGTAGATTTTAAGAGGTTCTCTTCATGAGTATAATTCTAATTATTAAACGCCACACAAGTTAGACGGTAACTGTGTAATGGTCATTATCACATCACCTGCCACAATACGTTGCATGTCCTAAAGAGCTAAATTTCATTATCGGTTTCTACGAAAAATAAAAGAGGATAGTATTTCAAACGTAACGAAGATTGAAGAAGGTGTTGTTCACTAGACAAATGGGTAAGTAGACGGGGCTGTGGCATAATAAATAGATGAAACGTGGTACTAAAAACCACTTGCATGATACATAATGCTAGAGGGTAAGATGGCACAGCAGACATCACAGGTACAACAGATACCAGACGAGGCATATCGGCTTGGTGAAACCTATCAGCTTGGGGTGCCAACAGCAGTATACAGAGTGATATACACACGCGCGGACATGTTCTTTTTCTGGTCGCAAATAGCGATATTTTTACTAATGTTTGTTGTAGCCGTTGCGTTAATAGTAGCTTTAACGGTCTTTCATGCCCACCTCAAATCTATATTACTTCCTGTGATTCTCGCGTTGAGCGCTCTCAACATTGCCAATTATTCCAGGGCCGCTCAACGGAGAAATAAGCCATTTGTTGATCCTTTCTCGCGGAACTTGCGTGTCTATGTGTACCCTAATGGTTTCATTCGTTTGAGAAACTCTGTACCTGATGTGGTGCGCTGGGACCAGATCAAGCGTGTACGCTACATTCATCCGGGCAGTGTCTATGGAGGAAGCATTCAGCATTCTGTTACGGTGGTTCGCAACGATGGAAAAAGAATGGGATTTGGTACAGTTTTGCCGAAGATTGATGAGCTAGGCACAATCATTGAGCATGAGTATTATCTACGGCGGCATGAGAATTAATCTCTCAGCGGGTATGTTCTCGCTGCTTCAACGTGTTTCTCCATTCTATGTGATTCTTCTACAGAAATATGACACAAGGTGTCAGGAAGTGTTGCGTATACTCTATGTGTTCAAGCCAAAAAAATCGGCTTGTGTTCTTCCGGGGGAAACAACATATGTTCCTCTTCCGTATGGATCCAATTTATTACATTCTGGTTTCGCTTGTGGTGCGCCCGAAGGGTGTAATAAATTGGATCCATACGGGAGGGTAATCTCTAAAGGCTGAGAATCTCGAAAAGGAGAGACGTATGCAGTACGGGTTCGTTATTCCGGGTGGTGATGTCAAAACTATTGTTGAACTTGCCCAGGAGGCGGAAGAGGCGGGGTGGGATGGTGTCTTTTACTGGGATGGGATTTATATCGAGTCTCAAGGGGCAATGTACGATCCGTGGGTTTTGTTAGCTGCCATCGCTATGCGTACGAAACGGGTACGCATTGGGGCTGTGTTGACGCCACTGTCTCGACGACGCCCGTGGAAAGTTGCTCGTGAGACGGCGACTCTTGACCACCTGTCCAACGGTCGGCTCATCCTGCCTGTCGGATTAGGAGCCCTTGATGATGGCGGCTTTGTGAAGGTGGGAGAGGCAACGGATCGCAAGATTCGAGCGCAACTGCTGGATGAAGGTTTGGAGATTCTAACTGGACTATGGAGTGGGCAGCCTTTCAGTTTCCAGGGCGACCACTATCACGTGGAGGAGATGACCTTCTTGCCACCTCCTGTTCAGTCGCCTCGTATCCCTATCTGGGTGGTAGGTGTATGGCCGAGCACGAAATCTATGCAGCGCGTCCTTCGCTATGACGGATTGCTTCCCGCGAAGATGAATAGCGATGGAGCATTTGCAGAGATAACGCCTGCCGATATTCAGGAAATGAAGTCATATATCGCCGAGCGTCGCACTTCGGCAACTCCATTTGATATCATAATGGAAGGGGAAACGCCCGTAGGTAACTCTGAGCGAGCCGTTGAAATCGTTCGTCCATATGCTGACGCGGGTGCTACCTGGTGGATGGAGGCCAGGTGGTCTCCCGAAACAAGATATGAAGTGCGTTCCCGTATCAGGCAGGGGCCACCTCGTGTAGATGGGAAAGATTGAAATAGCATCAAATGTAGCCTTTCTTGGAAAGATGGAGAAAATGCAAGAAATGGTCCCGTTACAATGGTGCTGTAGCGGGACCATTGGTTATGGTGTTTGAGATGCTAGCGAAATTTTAGAATCCACCCGAACCATTGGGTGTACCAAGTCCGGTTGGGCCGTCGTATCCTGACCCCGCAGTACAGAGGTACGAGGGGCTACAACTGCCATTGCTGCCACTGGTAACATCGAAGAGGCTACCTGTGTGGCTATACGGGTATGATCCGTAGGTGATGCTGGACTCATTGCCTGCCAGTGCATAGACGCTGGCGATGATCGGTGAGGCAACGCTGGTACCGCCGAAGACGAGCCAACCGCCTACATTACCATAGGTGTCGTAGACCGAGACACCTGTGTTGGGGTCGGCGACTGCTGACACGTCTGCGACCGTTCTGTGTGCACAACCGCTGTCGTGCTGCCAACTGGGTTTGGAGATGTAGGCACTACAGCCACTCCCTGCACCACTCCAGGCTGTTTCCGTCCAACCGCGAGCACTACCGTTTCTCGTTAGCGATGTTCCACCAACTGCTGTTACGGTATTATAAGCCGCGGGAACCTCGACACCGTAGCCATTGTCACCAGAACTTGCAGTGATGGCTACGCCAGGATGATTATAGTATGATGCATAGCTTGTCTCGCCACTGGACTCACCGCCGCCGTAACTATTGCTGACGGCCTTGGCACCCAATCGAACTGCTGTATTCACTGCCGTTCCCAGGTTGGCGAAAGAAGGACTTGTTGCCTCGACGAGCAGAATGTGACAATTGGGGCAAACGGCACTGACCATGTCAAGGTCGAGTGAAATCTCCTCTGCCCATCCCGAGTCACTTCTCGGGTAACTTGTACCACCACTTTGGTTGACCTTTTTAAAGCAGCCATTCGCTGTAGTGCAAGCGGGAAGACCAAACTGCGACCGATACACGGCAAGATCAGACGCGGCATTGGGATCGTTGTAGGCATCGACGATAGCGACCGTCTGCCCACTTCCTGCTGATGAGGAGGGCAGTTTGTATGCTGATTGTAGGTCGGCGGGATTGAGTCCTGATGGGCTACTCACGTTTGGTTTAATATTGCCATCAGGGAGTACCAGAATTGCCGAACAACTCGCGTTGCCTCTCGCTGCTTGTGAACAAACACGCTGGTTGTGATGTGCGCGAGGCGATGCTACAGAGGCATTATGTGCGAATGTCAGAGAGGTTGTGCTTAGCGCTGCGAGCGCGAGCATGGAAATAATACAGAGTAGTATGAAGGGTCTTCTCAACGGATTCTCCTTTCGTAAGGGACGGTACCGTTCTGCAGAGTACAAGACATCAGCAATGCCTCGTGGATGGTTGTTCCCTCTGCCGCATCATGGAACGGCCTACACTCTTCCTTGTGTGTAGATGCCGAAGCATTGCGCGGTTTGGCAGCCAGAGAGGAACCGCGAGGATGTGAAGATAATCCTCTCTCTAAAGTATAAGGATGAAAAGTGGAATGTCAAGCCTTTATGGACAAGAGTAACTTAACTATATAAAAGAGGCAAATTTTTATAGAGGCTCCAATAGAGTTACACGAGCAAAATCGGAAGGGGCGTGAAGTGCCCCTTCCGATTTTGCTCGTGTAACTCCGTTTAGAACGCTACGCGCGAACACGTTTTGCTGGAACGTGCTGAAGTGCCAAGAACGGACCGCTGTGGTTTTTTGGCATGTGACCGCGCAAGTGTGTGCCGTCTGACTCGTAGCTTTCGTGTTCGATGGTGCCAAATTGATGAAACAGTGCTACCAGATTGCCACGATCATAAGGTATCAGCACATCGAGTGCTACGAACTGCTGCACGAGCGTCTCGCTGATGCAGCGCAGCAATTCATCAATGCCGGTTCCATCCTTCGCAGAGACCACGACCGAGGGTACTGCCGCCGCCATACCTTGAAGTTGCAAGGGCATGTCACTGGGTAGCAGATCTCTTTTATTTAACGCAATGATCATTGGGCGGCCTGCGGCCTCGATCTCTTCCAGTACCTCTTCAACTGCCTCGATCTGGCGATGGACAGAAGGATGCGATGCATCAACGACATGGATCAGCAGGTCCGCCTCTTTCACCTCCTCCAGAGTCGCGCGAAAGGCGGCTACTAGAGTCGTTGGTAGGCGTTGCACGAAGCCTACCGTATCGGTGAGGAGAAACTCCTGACCACCAGGAAGGCGCACGCGTCGCGTCGTCGGGTCCAACGTCGCAAAGAGCTTGTTCTCAGCGAAGGTGCTTGCCGTGGCGAGACGGTTGAGCAGCGTGGACTTGCCCGCGTTGGTGTAGCCAACGAGAGCCACGACAGGTGCACCGACATCTTTGCGTCGTTCGCGGTGACGCTGACGCTGGTTACGCACCTGCTCCAAGTCCTCCAAAAGATCTTCTTTCTGGCGGTGGAGCAAGCGACGGTCAACCTCGATCTGTTTTTCACCTTCGCCGCGTTGTTGTGTGCCGCCGCGCTGTCGGGAAAGGTGCGACCACTGGCGGGCGATACGTGGCAGGTCATACTCGACCTGCGCCAGCTCGACCTGTAGTCGTGTGCTGGCTACTTGGGACATCCGTTCTCAAAATCCGTTGCTTTCCACGAACGGATATTCCAAGTAGCCAGCACAGGCGCGCGAGCACACCAAAGAGCGCGACCATGCTGTGGTGCGCGCGGAAGCG